>Ga0116172_10001359_pt1 | contig 22623 bp, 22 predicted proteins | sample AD_UKC083_MetaG_FD_89799 | JGI IMG/M metagenome (GOLD analysis project Ga0116172, IMG submission 89799) | Active sludge microbial communities of municipal wastewater-treating anaerobic digesters from USA - AD_UKC083_MetaG | ecosystem: Engineered > Bioreactor > Anaerobic > Digestate | place: USA... | reverse complement strand
TGGCCGCAAAGAAGTACGGCTTGAAGGCGGTGGATATTCTGGTGGAGCTGGGCAAGCGGCGCATGGTCGGCGGCCAGGAGGACATGATCGTGGATGTCGCGCTCGATTTGCTGAAACAGCGCGCCTGAGATCGCCAGAGAGGGGCCGGGTAGACGCTGTCGGCGCAGGTCGCGCACATTCAAAAGATGTGCCGGATGCGTGCGGTGGGCGGCTGCTCCGGCGGGTACGGCACCTGGGATGGGTGCCGGGTCAAACAACTGAGAGAGAAGTCAACCAATGGCTGCAACACAACTGAACCCAACGGCGGCTGAGCAAGCTCCGGAAACCTCCGTCAGCGATGCCGACCGTCGCCGCGCGCTTTTCGGCAGCGCCGTGGGCAGCACGATCGAGTGGTACGACTACTTCCTCTACGGAACCATGTCGTCCATCGTTTTTGCCAAACTGTTTTTTCCCTCGAGTGACCCCGTCACCAGCCAGCTGCTGGCGCTGGCGTCGTTCGCGCTCGCATTCCTGATCCGCCCCATCGGTGGCATCGTCTTCGCCCATGTCGGCGACCGTGTGGGGCGCAAGAAAACGCTGGTGATCACGCTGTCCATCATGGGCTTGTCCACGGTGGCGATCGGCTTTACGCCCACCTATGAGCAAATTGGTGTTTGGGCACCGATTATGCTGACCGTCCTGCGCCTGCTGCAGGGCCTGGCGCTGGGGGGTGAATGGGGCGGCGGCGTGCTGCTGGCCGTGGAGTATTCGCCTGCCAACAAGCGCGGTTTCTTCGGAGCCGTGCCGCAAACTGGCGCGCTGTTCGGACTGGCGCTGGGCAACCTGGCCACATCGGGCCTGAGTACCGTGTTCTCGGAAGAAGCCTTCCTGTCGTATGGCTGGCGCATCCCGTTCGTGTTGTCGATCGTGCTGGTGCTGATCGGCATGTGGATTCGCAACAAGGTGGAAGAAACACCGTCCTTCCGCAAGGTCGCCGCCGAGGCCAAGGCCAACCCCAAGGCCGCAGCAGGCAAGAAGCTGCCGCTGACGGAAACGCTCACCCAACACTGGCGCCCTGTGCTGATCGCCATTGGCGCGAAGTTTGTCGAGACCTCGACGTTCTTCCTGTTTGCCACGTTCACCATCTCGTACCTGGTGGGCCTGGGCTACAAGCGCGTGGAAGCGCTCAACGTGGTGTTGATCGCCGCGCTGATTGCCGTGCCGGTCATGCTGTATTTCGGCGCGCTGTCGGACCGCATCGGCCGCAAGAAGGTGTTTGTGATGGGCACGATCGCCATTGCCATTTATGCCGGTCCGTACTTCTGGCTGCTGAACCAAGGCTCGGCGATGGTTTCGACGATCGCGGTGGTGATCGGCTTCTCCATCATCTGGTCTACCTATGGTTCCGTGCTGGGCACCTTCTTTGCCGAGAGCTTTCCGCCCAATGTGCGCTACACCGGCATCTCGCTGGGTTACCAGGTGGGCGCGGCACTGGTGGGCGGTCCGATGCCGCTGATCGCTACGGCGCTGGTGGCTCGCTATGATGGCAGCTATGTGCCGGTCGCCATTTTCATTGTCTTGTGTGCGCTGGTCTCGCTGATCGCCATCAGCTTCACCAAGGACCGTACTGGCCAGCCGTTGGATTCGTAATTCCGAGGCGTGCGTGAGGCCTGGGTGCCGGTGACCGCAGTGTTTCATCGCGCCTCCCCAGCGCTTCACGCCATGACCGCCAAAGCAGCCACGACAACCAAAACAGCCAAGCCCCTCGCCAGCCAGACGCTTTTTCGGGGGCTCGACATCGTCAGCGCCGTTGCGGAAGGTTGCCGTACCGTCAAAGAGATCGCCGAGAAGACCGGCATCACCTTCAGCACCACGCACCGCCTGGCCTCGGCGCTGGTGCAAATTCGCTACCTGCACTTCGAGCCGCGCAAGGGCTATCGCCTGGGCAACCGGCTGGTCGAGCTGGGCTTTGTGGCCTACCGGCAGTCAACGCTCATGATCACCGCGCGCCCCTTCCTCGAGGATCTGGCCGCGCAGACGCAGGACACGGTGCACCTGGCGGCGCTGGATGAAGACGAAGGCATCATCTATGTCGACAAGATCGGTGGCCGGCGTCCCATCGAAGTCAATACCCGCATTGGCGGGCGCAAGCCCGTGTGCTGCACCAGCGTGGGCAAGGCATTGATCCTGGACCAGGGGCCGGCCGCCTGGAAAAAGCGCTATGAGCAGGAGGCCGCCAAGGGCCTGGCCGGGCCGCTTTCGCTGGACGCATGGCTGGCGGCCATGGCGATTTATGCCGCGCAGGGCTACACCTTCGACATGGATGAAAACACCCCCGGCATCCGCTGCGTGGGAGCGCCCGTGCGCGATGCGAGCGGCGATATCGTTGCGTCGATCAGCGTCACCAGCACGAATGATTACGCCGACGAAGCGCGCATGCGCGAAGTGATTCCCTTGGTGCAGAGTGCGGCCCGCCAGATCAGTGCCCACTTGGGCGCGGCGGTATGAGGTGCCCGCATGCCCGGGCCTGCGCTGCGGCGGTGGCTAAAAAAACAGCTTCCATCCATTGATGGATAAGGGCTAGCGGCTCTCTCGACGGCGATCGTCGCTGCGCCGGCGCAGCACCACGGTGATCTGTCCGTTGGTTTCGATGGTGGCGCGCTCCACCTCATGCGCGTGCAGGCAGCCGCCCGCGCGCAGGGCGGCCTCCACGTCGTCACCGGTCAGCAGCTCCTTGCGCATCAGCGTCTGGTTGAGCTGCCCGTGGTGAATCAGCACCTGGGCCTTGCCATCCACCCAGCGCCCGATGCGCGGGAAATGAAAGGCCAGCCGTGCCAGCGCGACATGGCACAGAATCAGCGTGCTGGCCGAGACCAGGCCGCCCAGCAGCGAGTTGTCGCCCGCGTTCATCGCGTTCTGCACCGCGTTGGAGAGGATCAGCAGCAAGATCAGGTCGAAAGGTTCGTACTGCCCCGTCTGCCGCTTGCCCGTCAGGCGCAGAAACACCAGCAAGAACAGATAGACCACCACCCCGCGCAGCACAAATTCCCACCACGGCACGCTCATCGAGAACATCGGCATCTCCCTTGCAAGGGGCGGCGGTTGCCGCATAGGCTGCAGTCTACGTTCAATAATCGACCGGTCTTCTTGCCCTCACAGCTACGCCATGCCCCAGCCCTCGCTTCCCTTGCACTGTCCCTGTGGCGCCCTGTCGCCCCGGCAGAAAGCCCTGGCCTATGCCGACTGTTGCGGCCGCTATGTCGACCATTTCGACGCCATGCCCGCGCCCGATGCCGAGCGCCTGATGCGCTCGCGCTACAGCGCCTTCGTGCTGGAACGGTGCGACTATTTGCTTGCTACCTGGCACGCCAGCCAGCGCCCGGCCACGCTGGAGTTCGAGCCGGGCGCGCACTGGTTGGGCCTTGCGGTGCGCAGCCACCGCGTGCGCGATGCCGACCACGCCGAGGTCGATTTTGTTGCGCGCTACCGCGTGGCCGGGCGCGCCGTGCGCCTGCATGAGCTCAGCCGCTTCGTGCGTGAGGGCGGGCGCTGGTATTACGTGGACGGCGACAGCCGCTGATTTCAAGTAAAAATGGTCTCAAGCCATTATTTAATAAGCACTTTTAGCTATGAAATTTGAAGCAATTCTGTTCGATTGCGACGGCGTGCTGGTCGACAGCGAGCCCATCACCAACGGCGTGCTGTGTGCCATGCTCAATGAGGCCGGCTGGGCGCTGGCGCCCGAAGAGTGCATGCGCCTGTTCATTGGCAAGACGGTGCGCAGCGAGGCTGCTCGCATCGCTGCGCACACAGGCAAGCCGCTTACCGACGCCTGGATGGCCGCGTTTTACGCGCGCCGCAATGCGCTGCTGGAGGCCGAGCTGCAGCCGATCGAAGGCGCCGTCGAGGCCGTGCGCGCCGTGCATGCGCTTCTGGGCGGGCGCATTGCCTGCGCCTCGGGGGCCGACCGCTACAAGGTGGAAATGCAGCTGCAGAAAGTGGGACTGGCGCCGTACTTTGCCGCCAACGTGTTCAGCGGGCATGAAATGCCGCGCACCAAGCCTGCGCCCGATGTGTACCTGGCCGCTGCCGCCGCGCTGGGGGTGCCGCCGCAGCGCTGCCTGGTGGTCGAAGACACGGTGACGGGCGTGGCCGCCGGCGTGGCGGCAGGCGCCACGGTGGTGGGCTACAGCCCTTCGCCCGTGGGCCACGGCTCGCCCGAGGCGCTGCGCGCAGCCGGCGCCCGGCATGTGATGGCCGACATGGGCGAGCTGCTGGCGCTGCTGGGTTAAGGCAGAGCGGGTATCACGCCTGCCCGATGAAAGACGACCGAGGCAACTTAGCTGTTGCTGGTGAAGCCAATCGATTTGATGCGCTGTCCCCACAATTCGGTATCCCGCCTGAGCAATTCGGCCAGCTCGGTGGGGCTGGAGGGCGTCACTTCCAAGGCCAGTCCAGCGAGCGCCTCAACCACTTCTGGCGCAGCGAGTGCCTTTGCGACTGCGGCGTTGAGTCGGTTGACCTGCTCCTGTGGGGTGCGCGCCGGAAGGAAAAAACCATACCACTCGCTAAAGACCATGTCCTTGTAGCCCGCTTCCGAGAAGGTAGGAGCTTGGGGTAAGAAACGGCTGCGCTGTGCGCCAGACGTGCCGATCACGCGCAGCCGGCCGCTTTGATGGAATGGCAGCAGGGTGCTGATGGTGGACACGCATGCGGGCAACGAGCCGCCTGCCAGATCGTTGAGCATATTGCCCCCGTTCGTGTAGCCCACATGCGTGAGTTCAACGCCGGCGGCGCGACCGAGCAGGACACCGGTGAAATGCAGGGTCGATCCGGTGGCGGCGGTACCGAAATTGGCCTTGTCCGGATGCGCCTTGAGCCACTCCATAAATTGAGGGATGGTGGTCACTGCCGCGGGAACTGCCGATCCAACCGCCAGCCCGTAGCCGTAGGTCACGCAATTGGATACCGGGATGAAGTCGGCCACAGGGTCGTAGGACAGTTTTTTGTAGGTGTGCGGATACACACCCAGAATCGTCATCGGCGTGACCAGCAGAGTCGAGCCGTCCGGCGAGGCCGTCTTCAGAGCCTGCGCCGCCAACTGACCACCAACACCCGCCCTGTTTTCGACGATCAATGACCGGGCATAGCCGGGCCGCAGCTTCTCCGCCATGGCACGGCACACGGCGTCGATGGGCGAACCTGCCGGAAAACCAGCCAGGATACGTGCCGTATCCATCGACTGCGCTAATGCATTGCGTTGCAGCAAGCTCAGGCCTGCGGTTCCTAGGCACGATTGAAGGAGGTGGCGGCGCGAAAGTGTCATTGATGTCTCCTGGTTTTACGTGGCGTCACATGAGGGAAGGACGCTGTCGGGTGCTTCGAGTCACCCCCCTTTCACGGGGGCTGCGAGCAATGTAGGAATGCGCCCCACCCCGATCAAGACGGTGGGGGCGAAAACTCCATTCATAGCAGCCACCTGCCGGCAACGACCCGGTTGAAGAGGCCATGCTGGAGGAGCGCGCACAGCAGCGACAGCAAATATCGAACGCCATGGCGCCCACGAATACTGTTTTCGTTTTGAGGCCATCGCTCATTCGTTACGGGCTTCACAGAATCCTGCAAACCCCAATGGCCTATCCATAGGCAAAAAACGCCAGCACATCGTGCGAAAGGAGACTTTGAACATGAACATCACTCGAATCGGCGAGGTGCGCTGCAAGGTGGGCGAAGGCCCCGTCTGGGACGTCGCAGAACAAGCGTTGTATTTCGTCGATGTGCTGGGCCAGGATCTGTGGCGGCATGACCCGGCATCGGGTGCGTTCGATCGTTGGCACATGCCCACGCCGATTGGTTCGATGGCGTTGTGCCAGAACGGCGGTGCGGTGGTTGCACTGCAAGACGGCTTGCACAGGCTGGATCTTCAGAGCGGTCGCACAACACCGTTGGCGATTTGGGAGGATCGGGCCCAGGAGACCCAGTGCAACGATGGCAAGGTGGATCCACGCGGTCGTTTTCTGGTGGGGACGGTACCGCGCTCGCTCCATGATGAGCGCGACATCGGAGTGCTGCGCTGCATTCATCCGAACGGCACAGTGGAAGAAATCGACCACGGATTCAACATCACCAACGGCCCCGCCTGGAGCCCGGACGGTAAAACCTTTTACTTTTCTAACAGCCGTGCCCATCTGATCTTCGCCTACGACTACGACCTGGACCGTGGGCAGGTCTCGAACCGCCGCCTTTTTGCCGACACCACCGTTTACGGGGGCATGCCAGATGGCGCGACGGTCGATACCGAAGGTCGGCTCTGGAGCGCCATCTGCGGTGGTGGCAAGGTAGTGTGCTGGCGCCCCGATGGCCAGGTTGATCGAGTGATCGAGATGCCCGTCCCGCTCGTGGGCAGCGTGATGTTCGGCGGCCCACAGCTCGATCGCCTGTATGTCACGACGCTCGACGGCGGTGCTTTGGGCCTTGGCCTCCCCCAGGACGGGCTCGGTGGCGCACTGTTCGCCATCGATGGGCTGGGTGCCACCGGCCTGCCTGAGCAACGCATGGCCGTCTGACGAACAAACTCGGCGCAGCCTTCGCTCGCAGCGGCGCACAGCGCCGTGGCAGGTCCGCATGCGGCACACTGGAGTCCGATTCGCATTCTTTTTCGAGGAGCCCTCCATGCAACGACGCCAATTCCAGACCTGCGGCCTTGCCGCCCTGATCCTCCTGGCCACCACGCGGGCGCAGGCCCTGTCGCTCGGTGATCTGAGCAATGCCGACGCCAGCAGCGGAGTCAAGGCCGCACTGGAGCAGGGCGCGCTGGCCGCCGTGGGCCTGCTGGGCCAGTCCGGCGGATTTTTGAACAATCCCAAGGTGCGCATCCCGCTGCCGGGCTATCTGGAGGACGCCGCCAAGCTGATGAAGAAATTTGGCCAGGGCCAGCGCATCGAAGAGCTCGAGACCTCCATCAACCGCGCCGCCGAAGCCGCCGTGCCCATGGGCCGGGACCTGCTGGTTGGCGCCGTGCGCAGCATGACGGTGACCGACGCCAAGAACATCCTGGCGGGTGGCGACACCTCGGTGACGCAGTTCTTTTCCGAAAAGACCCGCGCCCCGCTGGGCCAGAAGTTTCTGCCCGTCGTCACCCAGGCCACGAACAAGGTCGGCCTGGCCCAGCAGTACAACGCCTTTGCCGGCAAGGCGGCGGGGTTCGGGCTGGTGAAAAAAGAGGACGCGACCATCGAGCAGTACGTGACCGGCAAGACGCTGGATGGACTGTTTCTGGTGATTGGTGAGCAGGAGCAGCAGCTGCGCCAGAACCCGGCGGCGGCGGGCAGCGCCCTTTTGAAGAAGGTGTTTGGGGCGCTGAAGTAAGGTGCGCGCTGTGCGTTAATAAGTTTCAAAGAGCGCTGGTTCTGGCGCTTTATTCGATCGCGGTGAGAGCTGTCTTTTGACCGGCATTAACGGTGGGTGAGGGCGCTGACCGGGCTATGGCGCAATGGAGGCCACGGATAGGTAGGTCACACCGCGCTGCGGGCCTGCCGCCGGTATTCGGCGGGCGACTGCCCCGTCCAGCCGCGAAAAGCGCGGATAAAACTCTTCTCGTTCACAAACCCCGCCGCCTCGGCCACCTGTTTGATGGGGCGGTCGGTGCGATGCAGAAGGTCCATCGCGCGGCGTTGGCGCACCTCGTCTTTGAGGCCCTGCAGCGTAGCACCCTCTTCCTTGAGCTGGCGGTGCAGCGTTCGGGGCGACACATGCAGCAGGTGGGCCAGGGTCTCGGCACTGTGCAGCGGCAGGGCCGTTGCCGCATGCCCGCCTTGCCCCGCCTGCGGAGTACCCAGCAGCTGCCGCACGCGCTGCACCAGCAGGCGGTCGCGCCGGTATTGCAGCACCGTCAGGGGCAGTGCGTGCTGCAGCATCTGCCGCAGGGCGGCCTCGTCGCGCCGCAGCGGAAGGGCCAGGTAGCGGGCGTCGAAGGTGATGGCCGTGCGCGCCGCGCTGAAGGTGACAGGCGCACGGAACAGCACGCCATAGACCTCGGCATGTGCGGGCGCTGCAAACCCGAACTGTGCCGACAGCAGCGGTATGCGCGAATCGACGTACCAGCAGGCCAGGCCGTGGATGTTGCGCAGCACCGAGACCAGGCAGAACTCGCGCAGGCTGCCGAGGTCGTGGTGCTCGATGATGGCGATTTCGGCCAAGTCGCCCTGCACAGACAGCGTGAGCGTGATGTCGTTGGCGATCAGCCGATGGTGGCGGCACCAGCGCGACAGCGCCACCCCCAGGTGCGGCGCGCTGATGGACGCGCGCGCCAGCATGCCATAGCTCCCCCAGGGCAGGCGACGGTTGAACCAACCCAGCGCCTCGTCGTCCAGCTCCCGCATGGCGGCGCCCGAGACCTGCTCCATCTGCCAGGCGGTGATGCGGCCCTGGTCGTCTTGCAGCAGCTGCGGCGCAATCTGTGCCTGGGCCAGGGCGCGGTCGGGGCTCAGCCCCCGGCGTGTGTAAGCCAATGCAATCGCGCGCACAAAGGCAATGGGCGTTGCGGCGGGCGCGCGCGGCGCCGAGTAAGGCAGCGCCGGCGTGTCGGCAAAGGTGGCAGGGGATTTCACGATGCAGAGTGTGCCGCAGTCGTGGCACGATTTGCAACCTTTGTGGCAACCCGGCGCGGGATCAGGCTTCTATGCTTGAGGGGCGCCACCCGCTCTGTGCAGAGCGGTGTGACCCAGGAGACAAGACCATGCTGACTGCCGCCGCCCAGAACAACACACCGCTGGTGGAAAGCCACGGCCGTGGTGCCACCGATGCCCCCTTGATCGAGCAGACCATCGGCGCCTTTTTTGCCGACATGGTGGCCCGCCAGCCCGAGCGCGAGGCGCTGGTGAGCCGGCACCAGGGGCTGCGCTACACCTACCGAGGCCTGCAGACCGAGGCGCATCGCCTGGCCAGCGCCTTGCTGGGCCTGGGACTCATGCCCGGCGACCGCGTGGGAATCTGGTCGCACAACAACGCCGAATGGGTGCTGATGCAGCTGGCCACCGCGCAGGTGGGCCTGGTGCTGGTCAACATCAACCCGGCTTACCGTACGTCGGAGGTGGAATACGCACTGAACAAGGTGGGATGCAAGCTGCTGGTGACCATGGCGCGTTTCAAGACCAGCGACTACCTGGGCATGCTGCGCGAGCTGGCGCCCGAATGGGGGCACGGCACGCCGGGCCAGCTGGAGGCGCAGCAGCTGCCTCACCTGCACACCGTGGTGTGGATCGACGAGCCCGGCGCGGGTGGTGAAGAGCCGGGCCTGCTGCGCTTTTCCGACTTGCTGGCGCGCGGCGATGTGGCCGATCCGCGCCTGGCCCAGGTGGCTTCCACCTTGCGCGCCACCGACCCCATCAACATCCAGTTCACCAGCGGCACCACGGGCTTCCCGAAGGGCGCCACGCTCACGCACCGCAACATCCTGAACAACGGCTTTTTCATCGGCGAGTGCATGAAGCTCACACCCGAAGACCGGCTGTGCATTCCCGTTCCGCTGTACCACTGCTTTGGCATGGTGCTGGGCAATCTCGCGTGCCTCACGCATGGCTCTGCCATCGTGTACCCCAATGACGGTTTCGATCCGCTCACGGTGCTGCAGACGGTGCAGGACGAGCGCTGCACCGGCCTGCACGGCGTGCCCACCATGTTCATCGCCGAGCTGGACCACCCGCGTTTTTCCGAGTTCGACCTGTCCACGCTGCGCACCGGCATCATGGCCGGCTCGCCATGCCCCACCGAGGTGATGAAGCGCGTGGTGGGCGCAATGAATCTGCGCGAAATCACCATTGCCTACGGCATGACCGAGACCAGCCCCGTGAGCTGCCAGAGCGCTACCTCCACGCCGCTGGACAAGCGCGTCTCCACCGTGGGCCAGGTGCAGCCGCACCTGGAGATCAAGATCGTGGATCCCGACACTGGCGCCGTGGTGTCCATCGGCCAGCGCGGCGAGTTCTGCACCAAAGGCTACTCGGTGATGCACGGCTACTGGGAAGACGCCGCCAAGACGCAGGAGGCCATCGACGCCGATGGCTGGATGCATACCGGCGACCTGGCCACCATGGACGCCGATGGCTACGTGAACATCGTCGGGCGCATCAAGGACATGGTGATCCGTGGTGGCGAAAACATCTACCCGCGCGAGATCGAAGAGTTTCTGTACCGCCACCCGCAGGTGCAGGACGTGCAGGTGGTGGGTGTTCCCGACCAGAAATACGGCGAAGAACTCTGCGCCTGGATCATCGCCAAGCCCGGCACCAAACCCACCGAAGACGATATCCGCGCCTTCTGCAAGGGCCAGATCGCGCACTACAAGGTGCCGCGCTACATCCGTTTCGTCACCAGCTTCCCGATGACGGTGACAGGCAAGATCCAGAAGTTCAAGATCCGCGACGAGATGAAGGACCAGCTGGGTCTGGAAGAACAGAAAACCGCTTGAAAGAGCAAGACCGTATGACCATTCTCGACACCCAACTCAACGCCCGCTCGGCGGACTTTTTGGCCAATGCAGCGGCCATGCGCACGCTGGTGCAGGATCTGCGCGCCCAGCTCGACAAGGTCGCCCAGGGTGGCGGCGAGGCGGCGCGCGCAAAGCATGTGGCCCGCGGCAAGCTGCTGCCGCGCGAGCGTGTGCAGATGCTGCTCGACCCCGGCACGCCGTTTCTGGAGCTGGCGCCGCTGGCCGCGCTCAACATGTACAACAACGACGCGCCCGGCGCGGGGCTGATCGCCGGTATCGGCCGCGTCAGCGGCGTGGATTGCATGGTTGTGTGCAACGACGCCACCGTGAAGGGCGGCACCTACTACCCGCTCACCGTCAAGAAGCACCTGCGCGCGCAGGAAGTGGCGCAGCAGAACCATCTGCCCTGCGTCTACCTGGTGGATTCGGGCGGCGCCAACCTGCCCAACCAGGACGAGGTTTTTCCCGACCGCGACCACTTCGGGCGCATCTTCTTCAACCAGGCGAACATGAGCGCGATGGGCATTGCGCAGATCGCGGTGGTCATGGGCAGCTGCACGGCCGGTGGCGCCTATGTGCCGGCGATGAGCGACGAGTCCATCATCGTCAAGAACCAGGGCACCATCTTTCTGGGCGGCCCGCCGCTGGTCAAAGCCGCCACGGGTGAGGTCGTCACGGCCGAAGACCTGGGCGGTGGCGATGTGCACACGCGCCTGTCGGGCGTGGCCGACCACCTGGCGCAGAACGACCTGCATGCCCTGCAGCTCGCGCGCACTGCGGTGCGCAATCTGAACAAAAACAAAACTGTAACCCCGAGCGATGCTGCGCCTGTAGCTCCTCAATTTGCAGCAGAGGAGCTGTACGGCGTGATCCCCGTGGACACGCGCAAGCCCTTTGATGTGCGCGAGATCATTGCCCGCATCGTCGATGGCAGCGCGTTCGACGAGTTCAAGGCGCGCTACGGCACCACGCTGGTCACGGGCTTTGCGCGCATCGAAGGCATGATGGTCGGAATCATCGCGAACAACGGCATTTTGTTCAGTGAGTCGGCGCTGAAGGCCACGCACTTCATCGAGCTGTGCTGCCAGCGCAAGATTCCGCTGGTGTTTTTGCAGAACATCACCGGTTTCATGGTGGGCCGCAAGTACGAAAACGAAGGCATTGCGCGCAACGGCGCCAAGATGGTCACGGCCGTGGCCACGGCCAGCGTGCCCAAGTTCACCATCATCATCGGCGGCAGCTTTGGCGCGGGCAACTACGGCATGTGTGGCCGTGCCTACTCGCCGCGCTTCCTTTGGATGTGGCCCAACGCGCGCATCAGCGTCATGGGTGGCGAGCAGGCGGCGGGCGTGCTCGCCACCGTCAAGCGCGACGGCATCGAGGGCAAGGGCGGGCAGTGGAGCATGGAAGAGGAAGAAGCCTTCAAGGCCCCCATCCGCCGCCAGTACGAAGACCAGGGCCACCCCTACTACGCCACCGCCCGCCTGTGGGATGACGGCGTGATCGACCCGGCCGACACGCGCCGCGTGCTGGCGCTGGGCCTGGCGGCCACGCGCAATGCGCCCATCGAAGACACGAAGTTCGGCCTGTTCCGCATGTGATGGCCATGCTGCCAAGCGCCGCCATGGTCCTGTCTTCTCGCCTTCGCCGCCTGCTGACCTGCACTGCCATGGGGTGGGGCTTGTGCCTGGCACAGGCCGCGCCCACGTTGCAGCGCGTGGAGCTGCCCCTGCCGTCGGGTGGGGTGCTGCACGCCCACTGGCTGGCGGTGCCCGGGCCCGGGCAGCACCCGGCTGTGCTGGCATTGCATGGCTGTGGCGGGCTGTACGCCAAGGGTGGGGGCTTGTCCGAGCGTTTCCGTGAAGCGGCCGAACGCCTGCAGGCTGCGGGCACCGCCGTGCTGATGCCCGACAGCTTCGGCTCACGCGGCCTGCGGCAGGTCTGCCAGACCCGTTACCGCGAGCGCATTGTGAGCGTGGCACAACGCGCACAGGATGCCCGCGCGGCCCTGGTGTGGCTGGCCGCGCAGCCGCAGGTGGATGTCCGGCGCATCGGGGTGCTGGGCTGGTCCAACGGTGCGACCACCGCTCTGGACCTGCTGGAGCAGCGCCGCGCGCATCCCGCAGCGGGCGAGCCGCCGATCGCGGGTGCCGCCTTGTTCTATCCGGGCTGCGGGCCTTTGCGTGAGCGCCAGGCGGTGTTGGAGAGCGTGCCCTTGTTGATGCAGCTGGGCGCGCTCGACGACTGGACGCCCGCGCAGCCCTGTGTGGACTATGCGCACCAGTTGCAGGCGCGGGCCGGCAGCGACGTCACCGTGCATGTGTATGAGGGCAGCTACCACGGCTTTGACGGCCAGGCCCCCGTACGCTTGCGCACCGACGTGCCCAACGGCAGCTCGGCGCAGGGTGTGCACCAGGGTGGCAACCCCGAGGCGCGCACCAAATCGCTGGCCGCGCTCGATGCATTCTGGAGCCGGGTGCTGGCCACCCGCGCTGCGCCATGAGCGTGGCCTGGAACGCGCATTTCGACCTGCTCGCACGCTACAACGTGTGGGCCACGGACCGTTTGCTCGCAGCGGTGCAGCCGCTTTCCGACGACGACTACCGGCGCGACATGGGCCTGTTTTTCAAAAGCATCCACGGCACGCTGAACCATCTGTTGGTGGGCGAGCACCGCCTGTGGTTCGTGCGTTTTTCTGAAGGCACCTCGCCCCGCGTCGCGCTGGACGCCGAGATCGAAACCGACCGGCATCGGCTGGCGGCCAGCCTGCGCGAGGGCGCAGCGCGCTGGGCGCCGCTGATCGCTGCGTGGGGCCCGGAGTGCTGGAGAGGCACGCTTGACTACACCACCCTGCGCGGAACCCCGGCGTCGCTGCCCTTTGCCGCCACGCTGGCCCATGTGTTCAACCATGGCACGCACCACCGTGGCCAGATCACCGCCGCATTGACCGCCCTGGGCCAGCCTTGCCCCGAGCTGGACCTTGTCTATTACCTGCAGACCCTTTCGCAGCCCTGACCCTGCCGATTGCCATGAGCCAGAACCTGTCCATCACCCAATCCGGCGCCGTGGCGCGCATCACGCTCACGCAGCCGGACATCCGCAACGCCTTCAGCGATGAAGTCATTGCCGAGATCACCGCCGCCTTTACCGACGTGGGCGGACGCGCCGATGTGCGCGCTGTGGTGCTGGCCGCCGAAGGCCCGGCCTTCTGCGCAGGCGCCAACCTTCACTGGATGCGCCGCATGGCCGACTACACGCGCGATGAGAACCTGGCCGACGCGGGCCAGCTGGCCGCGATGTTGCGCGTGATCTACGAGTGCCCCAAGCCCACGATCGCGCGTGTGCAAGGCGATGTGTACGCCGGCGGCATGGGTCTGGTGGCCGCGTGCGACATGGCCGTGGCGGTGGATACGGCAGGCTTTTGTCTCAGCGAGGTCAAGCTGGGCTTGATCCCCGCCACCATCAGCCCCTATGTGATCCGCGCCATGGGCGCGCGGTCCGCGCACCGCTACTTTCTCACGGCCGAGCGGTTTGGCGCGGCCGAGGCCTTGCGCATCGGTTTCGTGCACGAGGTGGTGGCAGCCGATCAACTCGATGCCAGGGTCGATGCGCTGCTCAAGGCACTGACCAGCGCCAGCCCCAATGCCGTGCGCGCCTGCAAAAAGCTGGTGATGGATGTGGCCGAGCGCGAGATCAACGCGGGCCTGATCGCAGCCACGGTGGAGGGCATTGCCGAGATCCGCGCGAGCGACGAAGGCAAGGAGGGCGTGCAGTCCTTTTTGAACAAACGCAAGCCCAACTGGTTGGTGGCCTGAACTGTTCGCACTCGCCCATGGACACCCTCTGGCTCCACATCGTGCAATGGCTCCATACAGTGGGGCTGCATGTCGATGCCGGCACGGCGCGGGCCGTGGGCGACGCGGCAGCCACTGCGACAGCACGGCTCGACATGCCCAGCCTGCTGGCCCTGGCAGCAGCGCTGGGTTGGGCCAGCGGGTTTCGGCTGTATGCCGTGGTGTTTCTGGTCGGCATGATGGGGGTGCTGGGGTGGATGCCTTTGCCCCCTGGCCTGGCCATGCTGCAGCACCCGGTGGTGTTGCTGGTCAGCGGCTTCATGCTGCTGGTGGAGTTTTTTGCCGACAAGCTGCCTTGGGTGGACAGCGCCTGGGATGCAGTGCACGCCTTCATCCGCGTGCCCGCTGGCGCAGCGTTGGCGTATGGCGTGTTTGGCGCCGACAACGCCGCGATGGCCGTCGTGGCTGGGCTGCTGGGCGGCTCGCTCTCGGCCACGGCCCTGGCCACCAAGATGACCACGCGGGCCGCAGTGAATACCTCGCCCGAGCCTTTTTCCAACTGGGGCCTGTCATTTTTTGAGGACGGTCTGGTGGTGGCTGTGGTGTGGCTGGCCACGCAGTACCCGGTGGCGTTTGGTTTCGCGCTGGTGGTGATGGTGGTGGTGTCGGTGCTGCTGCTGGTAGTGCTGTTCAAGTTTCTGTGTGCGGTGCTGCGGCACCTTTCCTCTTTCTTTTCTGGTTCTGCCAAGGTGGCGTAAATGTTCAAAAAAATTCTGATTGCCAATCGCGGTGAAAACAGCCGCGAAGCGGTTGTTTCTGCAAATTGCCTGGCACGCGCAGCGTGCGCAGGCGATCTCGCCGCAGGAGGGCGCCATGTTTAAGAAGATCCTCATTGCCAATCGCGGCGAGATCGCCTGCCGAGTTGCGGCCACAGCCCAGCGCCTGGGTGTGAAGACCGTGGCGGTGTATTCCGATGCCGATGCGCATGCCAAGCATGTGGCCGTCTGCGACGAGGCCGTGCACATCGGCGGCAGCGCACCCAAGGAAAGCTACCTGCGCTGGGACCGCATCATCGATGCCGCCAAGGCCACGGGCGCCCAGGCCATCCACCCCGGCTACGGCTTCCTCAGCGAGAACGAAGAATTCGCGCAGGCCTGTGCCGAAGCCGGTCTGGTCTTCATCGGCCCACCCCCGTCGGCCATCAAGGACATGGGGCTCAAGGCCGAGTCCAAGCAGCTCATGGAAAAAGCCGGTGTGCCGCTGGTGCCCGGCTACCACGGCGCCAACCAGGACCGCGCCCTGCTGCAGGCCGAGGCTGACCGCATCGGCTACCCCGTGCTCATCAAGGCCAGCGCCGGAGGCGGTGGCAAGGGTATGCGTGCGGTGGACAAGGCCGAGGACTTTGCCGCCGCGCTCGATTCGTGCAAGCGCGAGGCCATCAACAGCTTTGGCGACGATGCGGTGCTGATCGAAAAATACGTGCAGCGCCCGCGCCATATCGAGATCCAGGTGTTTGGCGACACGCTGGGCAACTACGTGTACCTCTTCGAGCGCGACTGCTCGGTGCAACGGCGCCACCAGAAGGTGCTGGAGGAAGCCCCCGCCCCGGGATTGAGCCCCGCGATGCGCGCCCAGATGGGGCTGGCCGCCGTGGCGGCTGCGCGTGCCGTCAACTATGTGGGCGCGGGCACGGTGGAGTTCATCGTGGAGCAGCGCCCGGATGGCAGCATGGTGTTTTTCTTCATGGAAATGAACACCCGCCTGCAGGTCGAGCACCCCGTCACCGAGGCCATCACCGGCCAGGACCTGGTGGAGTGGCAGCTGCGCGTGGCCTCGGGCGAGCCTCTGCCACTGCAGCAGGACGAGCTGCGCATCACCGGCCACGCCATCGAGGCCCGCATCTGCGCCGAGAACCCCGACAACAACTTCCTGCCCGCCACGGGTTCGCTCAACGTCTACGGCTTGCCCGAATGCGTGACGTTCGAGCGTGGTGCCGTCCGCGTGGACTCCGGCGTCCGCCAGGGCGATGCGATCAGTCCCTTCTACGACTCCATGGTGGCCAAGCTCATCGTGCACGGCGACACGCGCGAGCAGGCGCTGGCCCGGCTCGACGAAGCGCTGGCGCAGACCCACATCGTGGGCCTGGCGACCAATGTGCAGTTTTTGCGCCGCTTGGCGCGCACCGCGTCGTTTGCCCAGGCCAACCTCGACACCGCACTGATCCCGCGCGAGCAGGCCGTGTTGTTCCACCAGGAGAGCGTAGGCCTGCCCCTGGCTGCTTCCGCCGCGGTGGCACAGACCCTGCTGCGCGAGCGCGCCAGCGAGGGCGTGGACCCGTTCAGCCGCCGCGATGGGTTTCACACGCATGGCGTGGTGCAGCGCCGTTTCGAGTTCGAGTTTGGCGGCGCGCATGCCAAGGCCTTGCTGACCTATGCGCGCGGTGGGAGCCGGCACCTGGCCGTCGGTGAGGGCGCCTCGCAGGTGGCGGGCCCGCTGGTGTTCAACGCCCTTCCACAGGGGACAGGGCAGGGCATCGAATTACAGTTTGCCGGCCAGCGCACGCGCGCTGCCGTGTATGCGCAAGGCGAGGTGGACCATGTCTTCACGCCGCTGGGCGCCACGCAGATCACCGCCATCGACCTGTTGGCCCATGCCGGCGAGGCCGCGGCCGAGGGCGGGCGCCTCACGGCCCCCATGCCCGGCAAGGTGGTTTCGTTTGCCGTGCAGGCGGGCGACACCGTGGCCAAGGGACAGCCCCTGGCCGTGATGGAGGCCATGAAGATGGAGCACACCATCGCCGCCCCGGCCGACGGCGTGGTGGCCGAGCTGCTCTACGCGCCCGGCGACCAGGTGACCGAAGGGGCAGAGCTGCTCAAGCTTTGTGTTGCGTGACGGCACCTTGGTGGCAGTCACGGTACGCTCGGTGTCCATGAAAATCACTTTTTGCTGTACTGACACCAAGCCCGAGCCCTGGCTCCAGGGCCTGCAGTCCGCCCTGCCGCAGGCCCATATCACCGTGTGGCAACCCGGTGCCCCGGTTGCCGACTATGCCGTGGTCTGGGCGCCGCCCCAGCAGTTCATGGACGAACAGCAGGGCATAAAAGCCCTGTTTAACATTGGCGCGGGTGTGGATGCGCTGCTGCAGCGGCACCTGCCGCCCGGCGCCCGCGTGGTGCGCCTGGACGATGCCGGTATGGCCGTGCAGATGGCTGAATATGTGTGCCATGCGGTCATTCGCCATTTCCGCGAATTCGACCAGTACGAGGCCGGCATGCGCGCGGGGCAGTGGTCCTTCCGCAAGCCCCGTCTGCGCCAGGATTTCCCCGTGGGCGTGATGGGGCTGGGCGTGCTGGGCGAGCGTGTGGCCAAGGCGCTGGCGCAGTTCGAGTTTCCGGTGAACGGCTGGAGCCGGTCGTCCAAAGCCATAACCGGCGTGCGCGGCTTCAGCGGCGCCAGCGGCTTCAACGATTTTCTGGGCGCCAGCCGGGTGCTGGTCAACCTGCTGCCGCTTACGCCCGAAACGCAGGACATCCTGAACCGTGACAACCTGGCGCGCCTGCAGCCGGGCGGCTACGTCATCAACGTGGCGCGCGGCGCGCATCTGGTGGATGCCGACCTGCTGGCGTTGCTGGACAGCGGCCATCTGGCAGGCGCCACGCTCGACGTGTTTCGCACAGAGCCGCTGCCCGCAGGCCATGCCTTCTGGAACCACGCGCGCATCACCCTCACCCCCCACACCTCGGCGCGCACGTTGCGTGATGAGAGCATTGCCCAGATCGCGGGCAAGATCGGCGCCCTGGCGCGGGGCGAGCCCATTGCCGGTATCGTGGACCCCGGGCGCGGCTACTGACCGTGCCGCCCGCCGCAGATTCGATTCAAGGACTTTTCCATGAGCATTCCCCAACGCGTCAAACTCGTCGATGTGGGCCCGCGCGACGGCCTGCAAAACGAAAAATCTCCTGTGCCCGCTGCCGTCAAGATTGGCCTGGTGCACCGTCTGCAGGATGCAGGCCTCGTGAATATCGAAGTCACCAGCTACGTGAGTCCCAAGTGGGTGCCGCAGATGGCCGACAACCACGAGGTGATGGGCGGCATCGCGCGCCAGAGCGGCATCGTTTATTCGGTGCTCACGCCCAACCTTCAGGGGTTTGAGGCGGCCTTGCGTGACCGGCCCGACGAGATCGTGGTGTTCGGCTCGGCCAGCGAGGCCTTCAGCCAGAAAAACATCAACTGCTCCATTGCCGAGAGCATCGAGCGCTTTGCACCCGTGGTCGAGGCCGCGCTCGCCGCCGGCATGGCCGTGCGCGGCGCCATGAGCTGCACCGTGGGCTGCCCCTACGAAGGCGAAGTGGCGCCCGAGCGCGTGGCGTATCTCGCGGGCCTGATGAAGCAGATCGGCGTGCAGCATGTGGGCGTGGCCGACACCATCGGCGTGGGTACGCCGCGCAAAGTGCAGCGCGCCGTCGAGGCGGCGCTGCAGCATTACGACATCAACGACATTTCGGGCCATTTCCACGACACCTATGGTCAGGCGCTGGCCAACACCCTGGCCACGCTGGAGATGGGTGTGTGGCAGTACGACACCTCGGTGGCGGGCCTGGGCGGCTGCCCCTACGCCAAGGGCGCCACGGGCAATGTGGCCACCGAAGACGTGGTCTACATGCTGCACGGCATGGGCATAGCAACCGGCATCGACCTCGACAAGCTCGTGGACGCGGGCGCCTACATCAGCGATTTCCTGGGCCGCAAGCCCCAATCGCGTGCGGCCGCAGCGTTGCTGGCCAAGAGGGTCGGCTGATGGCGCCGACAGAGCAAGCCATGTGTGGCGCGGAGCTGAAGGCGCTGCCCGAAGGGGTGCAGCGGGTGGCGGCGGCCTTGCAGGCCTACGGCCACCCGCACATGCCACGCATGCTTGACGACGCCGCGCGCACCGCGCAGCAGGCGGCCGATCTGCTGGGCATTCTGGTGGGGCAGGTGGCCAAGAGCATCATCTTTCGGCGCAAGAGCGACGACGCGGCGGTGCTCGTCATCACCTCGGGCGACCGGCGCGTGGACGAAAAAAAGGTCGAGGCCCATGTGGGCAAGATCGGCCGTGCCGATGCCGGGTTTGTGAAGGAGCGCACGGGCTTCTCGATTGGCGGCGTGTCGCCCATCGCGCACGCCACGCCCCCGGTCACGTTGATCGACCAGGACTTGCTGCGCTTTGATGTGGTGTGGGCGGCTGCGGGGCATCCGCATGGCGTGTTTGCACTGCATCCTGGCGATCTGCAGCGCCTCACCGGTGCCCCTGTGGTCGACGTGGTGCAGGAGGTGGTGGCATGAGTGCTACAGAAGCAATAGCGGCTCGTGCAGCTTTATTAAGCGCTGCGGGCTATTTTGATGCTGATTCTGACGAGGTGATTCCGTCGCCCTGCATCTCGGTGTGCCGCATGGCCGAAGACCGCAGCCGCTGCGAAGGGTGCTTTCGCACCATCCCCGAGATTCGTGCCTGGGCGCTGGCCGACAGCGCCGAGCGCCTGGCCATCTGGGCGCGGCTGGCACAGCGCGCCGGCATGCCCTTTCCACCCCGCACTTCCCCCGAAGGCGTTGCCAAGGAACCGTCATGAAGCACATCACGTTCTATCTGGACTTTGTTTCTCCCTATGCCTGGCTGGCCTTCGAGCGTTTGCCCGAGGTGCTGCAGGGTCTGAGCTACAGCGTGGAATACCGGCCGGTGCTGCTGGGCGCGCTGCTCCAGCAGCATGGCAATCCGGGCCCCGCAGGGATTGCACCCAAACGCGACTGGACCTACCGACATGTCACCTGGCTGGGCCATTCGCTGGGCGTGGGCCTGCAGATGCCCGCGCGCCATCCGTTCAACCCGCTGCCGCTGCTGCGCCAGGCCCTGGCCTGCAGCCGTGATGGCAGCATCAACCGTTTCGTGACCGGCACGGTGTTGCGCCATGTCTGGCAGGGCGGGCACGAGGCGCTCGATGCGCAGCGCCTTGCGGTGCTGGCCACCGAGCTGGAGCCGCAGCTGCAGCCCGACGAGACGGATGGCGCACGCGCCAAGGCGCTGCTGCGCAGCAACACCGAGGCCGCTGCCGCGCGCGGCGTGTTCGGCGTGCCGGCCTTCGAGGTCGATGGCAAGGTCTTCTGGGGCTTGGACAGCCTGCCCATGCTGCGCGCCTGCCTGGAAGGCAATAGCTGGTTCGAGCACGACTGGGACGCCGCTGCAAGCGTGGCGCAAGGCCTGCCGGGTTGAATGGCGGTGCCCTAGCGGTGCACCCATCGCCTCACCATGCCCAATGCCTTCAACTTCGCCGCCTCGCCTTTTGACTGCCTGAGCCCGGACGAGCAGCGCCTGGTGCGCGCCAGCGTGGACATTGCCTACTTCCCTGCCGGCACCGTGGTGCTCGACATGGGCGTGGCGCCCACGCACCTGTTCGTCATCATCAAGGGCTACGTCACGCAGACCGAGGGCGACGAGGTGCTGGCCACCTACGGGCCGGACGACTGTTTTGACGGTTGCGGCCTGATGACCGGGCGCGTGGGCAGCCGCTTTGTCGCCGCCGAGGAAGTGGTGGCCTACCAGCTGGCACATGAAGCGGTGAACGAGCTCATCGCACGCAATACCACCTTCGGGGCGCTGCTGTTTTCCGACCTGGGCCAGAAACTCAGCGCGCTGGCGCAGCGCGCCGACCAGCACGAGCGCCAGTCGCTCACCCTGGCGCGCGTGGACCAGGCTTTTCTGCGCCCGGCGCAGGTGGTGGATGCCGGCACCGACATCGTCTCGGTGGTGCGCCTGTTCCAGGTGCAGCGCACCACCAACGTGCTGGTCACGGGTTTGCCCGGCGGGGTGCTGGGTATCTTCACCAACACCAGCCTGCAGCGTGCCATCCTCGATGGCCGCCCGCTCGATCAGCTGGCCGTGGGTGAGCTGGCCAGTGGCCCGGTGGTGACCGTGCGGCCATGGGACCAGCTGGGCGATGCCATGGCGCTGATGCTGCGCCGACGCGTTCACCGCCTGGTGGTGGTGGCAGAAGACGGCCAGGTGCGCGGCATTCTCGAAGCGTTGGACCTGTTCAGCTTTCTGGCCAACCACTCGCACCTGATCACGGTACAGATCGAGCAGGCGCAGGATCTGGAGGCGCTGGCGCAGGCGGCCGGGCAGATCACGCAGCTGATCGCCGCGCTGTACCGCGGCGGCACGCGCATCGGCCTGATGGCCCGGCTGGTGCAGCAGCTCAACGCCCGCCTGTTCGAGCGCGCCTGGCACATGGTGGCGCCAGCCGAACTGGTGGACAACAGCTGCCTGTTTGTCATGGGCAGCGAGGGGCGTGGCGAGCAGCTGCTCAAGACCGATCAGGACAACGGACTGGTGCTGCGCGACGGCTACAGCGTGCCGGCCCACCTGGACGCCATTTGTCAGCGTTTTTCCGCGGTGCTGGCGCGCTTCGGTTACCCCGAATGCCCGGGCCGCATCATGGTCAGCAACCCCGACTGGCGCGGCACGGCGAGTGCCTTTGGCCAGCGCGTGCGCCAGTGGCTGCTGCAGCCCGAGGGCGACAGCCTTATGCAGCTGGCCAGCTTCCTCGACGCTCACGCGGTGGCCGGCGATGCCACGCTGTTGGCCGCCGTGCGCGAGGGCGTGGCGGCGCTGGCCACCGACAACGATGCCGTGTTGGCGCGTTTTGCCGCGCCGGTGGAGAACTTCGATGGCCCCACGGGCTGGTGGAGCCGTTTGTTCGGCCTGGGTGACGAGGGCCGCGCCATCAGCCTGAAGAAAGCGGGCATCTTCCCCATCGTGCATGGTGTGCGCAGCCTGGCCCTGGCCCGACGTGTGTCTGCCACTGGCACGGCTGAGCGCATCACCGCCCTGGTGGAGTGCGGCGTGCTGGATGCAGCCCTGGGTGACGAGCTTGTGCAAAGCCTGCATTTCCTGATGGGCCTGCGCCTCAAAGCGGGCCTGGCCGAGATCGACACCGGCCGCGCGGTCACCGGCAACGTCGATCCCGAACGCCTGAGCAGCCTGGAGCGCGATCTGCTCAAGGATGCATTGGCCGTGGTCAAGCGCTTCAAGCTGCTGCTGCACCAGCGCCTGCGCCTGGACATGCTGTGAAGCCCGCTGCCCCCACCGGCCCGCGCCATTGGCTGGCACAGCTGCGGCGCCAATGGCTGCTCTACCACCTGGCCGATCCGGCCTATGCCTTCCTGTTCGATCCGCCGCCGCCCGGTGATTGGGTGGCGCTCCATTGCGAGACCACGGGGCTGAATCGGCGCAGCGATGAAATCATTGCCATCGGGGCTGTGCGCATCGTCGGCATCCGCATCCTGACCAGCGAGCGGCTCGAACTGCTGGTACGGCGCGACAAGGGCGTT
>Ga0116172_10001357_pt1 | contig 22640 bp, 23 predicted proteins | sample AD_UKC083_MetaG_FD_89799 | JGI IMG/M metagenome (GOLD analysis project Ga0116172, IMG submission 89799) | Active sludge microbial communities of municipal wastewater-treating anaerobic digesters from USA - AD_UKC083_MetaG | ecosystem: Engineered > Bioreactor > Anaerobic > Digestate | place: USA... | reverse complement strand
TTTTACAGGTGAAAGAACTCCTGGAGAAGTTGCCGAATACATGAAAAATGCCGATTTTTTGGTACTGTTTTCAAATTACGAGAATGCCCCTGTCGTTATTTCGGAAAGTTTGATTTGTGGCAAACCCGTTATCAGTACGGATGTTGGAGGGATTTCTGAATTTGTGAATGAATCAAATGGTATTTTGATTCCTGCAAGAGATGAAAATAAACTTTTGGAAAGTTTGGATTATATGCTCGATCATTTTCAAGAGTACGATGCCGAAAAACTACGGCAGGAAGCAGTCGAAAAATTCAGCATGAAAACTGTGGGAAAGATTATCACCCGACAGTACGAGAAGATTTTAGGAATAAATTCCGATTGATACATTTTCCAATGATCAAAGTTTATGCAGAAAGGTCATTATCATGGCAAAATCATTCTTTTCACCATCTGTAATTCACAACATTTATTTCTGAAATAGTTTTCATGCACGGATTTAATGTTTTTATTTCACAAAATGCCGCTCAGCAGCAGCCTCATTTCTGTTGGAAAAAGCCTTTTGACTTTCAGCCAACTCTTGAGCTTCGTACATTTTCTGACGAACATATTGTGGTAGAGCAATTTACCGAGACAAAGTTTATGTCGGAAAAGTTGTGGTTGGACAATGAAGATTTTTTTATTGTAACCGATGGCGTTATTACTAATCTGAAAGACCTTTGCTTGCAACATAACGTTTCCAATCATGATGAGTTAATCGGAAAAATGCTAAAAGACAAGGACTTTTTTAAATATTTTCGCGGACATTTTGCTGGATTTATCTATTTAAAAAAAGAGAAAAAATTCATTGCTTTCAATAATCAAACGGGGTCAAAAAAACTTTTTTATTTTGCCAATCAGAATACTATTGCAATAGGTACTGATTTGTACACACTCAGTAAATTGCTCGAAGACCAAAAGATAAAAAAAACGCTGGACACAGAAGCGGCTATTTTTTTACTTACGAGTGGATTTATGCATGAAAACTTAACTTTGTTGAAAGAAGTTAAGCAGTTGCGGGCGGGAGAATTTTCACAAATAGACAATTTCCGATTAAAAACTGATTTTTATTTTCGTCTTCAAGATATTCAGGAGAATCGGGATTCAAAAGCGGATATTGTCGAACAACTCGATTTCCTGTTTAAAAAGTCGGTTGATAATGAATTTTCTCTTGACAAGTCACATCAATTAATTTCTCTGACTACCTTGAGTGGCGGTCTCGATTCGCGAATGGTGGCGCTCACGGCCTTACAGTCGGGGTTTTCTAACCAAATGTTTTTTAACTTCTCTGCAAAAGGTTATGCCGATGAAGTGATTGCACGGCAAATTTCAGATAAATATCGAGTTCCGTTAGCAGCTTCAGTTGTTGATGCTGAAAGTTTGAAACCTGTTGAAGAAGTCGTGCTGGTGAACGATGGATTAACCATTTATACCGGAGCAAGTGCGGTGTTTGATGCCATAAAACGACTTGAGATTTCCGATACGGGCATGATTCATACCGGCATGCTGGGCGATGCTCTATTGGGAAGTTATTTGATTGCAGACCATAAAACCAAGCCACAAATTTCCGATGGAGTCTATTCTGCCAAATTATTGAGTAAATATGCTTCCGTTTTTCAGAAATACATTCAAAATTATTCGGATACTGAAATTTATAAATTTTACAACAGAGGCTTTTCCGGTATGAATAATGGTTTTTTATATTTTGATTTGTGTGGTGAATCGGATGCAGCATTTTTAAATCCCGATTTTTTGTCTTATGCTCTTTCAATACCGGCTAAATATAGATATAAGGAACAAATTTATATCGATTGGATAAAAATCAAACATCCCGAGTTTGCCGGTTTTATCTGGGAATCTATTGGTGGAAAACCTACCAACAACAAAACATTGCGCAGTTATTATCGTTATCGGAGAGCTTTGTTGAAACGTTTACCTTTTAAAACGATGTGGAAAAACAATATGAACCCCGAGCAGCTTTGGTACGATAAAAATTTATCTGTACGGCAGACGCTTGACCAATATTTTTTGGAAAACATTCATTTGCTTTCATCCAACAGTGAATTATATGGCGATTGTCAATTTCTTTATCGGGAAGGAAACATTACGGAGAAAGCACAAGTGCTTACGTTATTGGCCGCCTGTAAACTATTGCTTTAGAATAACGGCTTGCTAAGAATAGAATTGAGGCAAAAAAACGAAAAACATGAAATTTTTTCATCGTCTTAACTATCTTTTATCCGATGTTGCCGCAAAAGGCTTTTTCCATTTGCTGTCAGCCAATGTTTTGATTCAACTGGTGGCTTTTGCTTCGCAGCTTTTTGTGGCCGGTATCCTTTCACCCGAAGATGTGGGACGAATAAAAATTATCACCACTTTTCTTTCGGTTTTTTCCATCATTGGTGGAATGGGTTTGAATGCTTCTACCTTGAAACTTTGTTCCGAAAATCGTTCAGAAGCAGAAACAAAGGAACTTTTCGGTTCCGGCGTGGTGTTTACGGTTGTTTCCACCGTTGTTTTTTATGTGTTGGCTCTCGTATTGAATTCTTTTGGATTTCTTTCTTCCGATACCATTATCCGCAGACTCATGCCAATGGGGCTTTTCCCTTTGATTACGAATTCGGCTTTCATGGTTTTGGTGTCTTATTTTCAGGCCACCAAACAAATCAGAATCCTATCCCGTATCACTGTTGCCAATAAGCTGATTGCCATTGTGGCCATTATATTGCTTACCTGGTGGTTTGGAATCAATGGTTATTACGTGGCTTACAACCTGAGCTTTATTGTTATGTTTTTTGTTGGCTTCCGGTTGTTGCGAAAAGATTTTGCTTTTTCTAAAAACAGGGAAAGTGTGAAGCGAAATTTTAAAACGCATTTAATTTATGCAAAACCTTCCTTGTTGTCCAATCTACTTTCCGAAATTTCCGCTTATGCCGATATTTTTGTGATCAACTATCTGCTCAAAGACATGAAAGAAATTGGCTATTATAGTTTTGCTCTGACGCTGACGGTAGCTTTGCGTGTTTTTCCTTTCACGGTACAACAAATGGCAGCACCCTATTTTTCCGGTCTTTCCAACGATCGCAACCATTATGTGCAAGTTTTTAAAAAGTACAACCGACAACTTTATTTGGTTGTTGTTGTCTCTTTGTTACTGGCTGTACTGGCAGGACCTTTTTTAATCAGGATTATTTTTGCGGGGAAATATGATCCTTCTATTCCTTTTTTCGTTTTGTTGTCGGTAGGCTGGAGTATTCGCCTGCTGAACCAGCTTCAGAGTGCAGCCATTTTCGGATTGGGAAAAATTCGGTACAACGTATGGAGCAGTTTTATTTCATTGATATTCAACATATTCATTTACGTTCTTTTTGTTCATTGGTACGGTGCCATCGGGGCGGCATGGGCAAGTATTCCGGCAGGAATTGTCATGACGCTCACATCCGCTTTGTTTTTAAGAAAAGCAATTCGGGAATAATTGAATCTGCCTTTATAAGCAGAAGTCTTTCCTTTTTAGCTTTATTATGTTGGAAAGAAATTTCTAACTGCTAGTTAATGTTGAAAAGCAAATAGTGTAAAAATTGTAAATAAAACTTTTCAGTTGATATTGCAAATTTAATAGAATTGAAAAATTTTATATGCTTTCAATCGATTTCAGTACTTTTGGTTTTCTTTTTCCTGAGGAAGAATTATTAAAAAAGGATTTTTTATCGGTTGATGAGATTCATAAATTCTTCACGTGTGCGAGCTTCCTGAAAGACACCCGTAAAATCGGAAGTGGTTGTAATAGAATTTTGTTTTTGTATCCCTCTCATCTGCATGCACAGATGTTGTGCTTCGATAATAACCATAACACCCATTGGATCCAGTGTGTTTTGAATGCATTGTTTTATTTGTGTGGTCATACGTTCTTGCACTTGCAAACGGCGAGCGTAAATTTCTACCACCCGTGCAATTTTACTTAAGCCGGTGATTTTTTTGTTGGGAATATAGGCAACATGTGCTTTCCCGAAAAATGGAAGCAAATGATGTTCGCAAAGCGAATAAAAATCAATATCCTTAACAATCACCATCTGACGGTAGTTTTCTGTAAAAGTGGCCGTGCGTATAATTTCTTCCGGATCCTGCTCGTAACCTTGTACAAAAAACTGCATGGCTCGTGCCACTCTTTGGGGTGTTTGTATCAAACCTTGACGGTCAGGGTTTTCGCCCAGCAAACGAATAATTTCCTGATAATGCTGTGCAATTTCTCCGGTCTTTTTTTCATCAAAGGGACGGGAACTGGTAATATCAAAATCCATGGAAATGATTTTTTGAAGAAGTTATTTGACAATTTGATCTCTCACCACATAAGTTTGGCTGCGCAACTCGGGAAAAACTTCCAGCAATTTGCTACGAAAAGCTTGGGCTTCATCTATTGTGTTGAAATCACCCACGCGAACTTTCCAAAATGGTGAATTGTAGTTGACGTAAACGCCTGTATTAGGGAAAGCTTCCCGTATTTCTCTTTCTATTTTGAAGGCTTCGGTTTTTCCGGTGCGCTGTTCGTTGCTCGAAAAAACCTGCACGCGGTAACCATTACCCATAATGGCTTCACGATCTGCTTTTGCGCTTTGTTTTTGATTGATAAGATTTTCTATGCGCTTGTCTTGATGGATGATGACTTTCCCTACTCCATCAGTAGCTTGAAGGACTTCAAAAATATTCTGTCGAACGGAAGTGTTATCTTCCTGCGCCTGAAGCAGGGGAATTGCTGAAAGTAATATCGTGAAAAGTAAAAATTTAAGATTTTTCATCATTTTACTCTTGATTGAAGTGCAAAGTTATAAAATATCGCTTAATTCTGATAGCGAATCAACGAAATTATGAAAAATTGAAAGTTTGGATGGAAGCTCACCATCAATTTTTGAAGTTAAATGTTTATCTTTGTTCATAACTAAATTTTTCCAGAAAATATGGAACCTACAAAAATTGTGCTCATAGTTGCCGGCGGAAGAGGAGAACGTATGCAGTCAGATATTCCGAAACAGTTTATTGAAGTAGCAGGGAAGCCCATATTGATGCATACCATTGAAGCCTTTATACGTTATGATTCCGGTTTACCCATTTTTGTCGTTTTGCCTGCTGATCAAATTGAATTTTGGGAAACCCTTTGCTCGAAATATTCTTTCAAATTTCCTCACCATTTGGTTGTAGGTGGCGAAACGCGTTTTCATTCGGTCAAAAACGGGTTGGCTGCGGTTTCTGATTTTTTGGCAACATTTTATCATGATAAATCGGAAAATGAAAAATACTCCGTACTCATTGCAGTGCATGATGGCGTTCGTCCTATGGTGAGTGAAGCGACGATACGTCGTTGTTTTGATGAAGCTGAAAAATTTGGTACAGCCATACCGAGTTTGGATTTGATTGATAGTCTTCGTTCCATCCATACCAAGCACAGCCAATCGTTGGACAGGAAAGCCTATAAATTGGTGCAAACGCCGCAGGTTTTCAATTTTAACATTCTGCAGAAAGCTTATGAGCAGGAATTTTCTCCACTTTTCACCGACGATGCTTCTGTGGTTGAATCCATCGGTTTAAATATTCATCTCACCGAGGGGAATCGTGAAAATATTAAATTGACTACTGCTTTTGATCTCGAATTGGCTTCTTTTCTGTTGGCGAAAAGAGAAAACACCGTTTATTGAAATTATAAATCTTTTGAAGATTCTACATAAGTGGATTTTTTTACCCAAGATATACAATTTTTTCCCGGCGTTGGTCCCAAGCGGGCCGAACTCCTCAAAAAGGAATTGAACATCCGAACGGCTGAAGATTTGCTGAGACATTATCCTTATAAATATGTTGACCGCAGTCGTTTTTACATGATCAGTGAAATTTCTGAAAACATGCCTTTTATTCAATTGAAAGGTAAAATTTTGAGATTTGAGAAAGTGGGTGAGGGGAGGAGTCAACGTTTGATTGCTATTTTTACCGATGGACGGCAGAATATTGAGTTGGTCTGGTTCAAAGGATTGAAATTTGTTACGGAACGCTACAAAACCAATATTGAATATGTCGTTTTTGGGAAACCTACGCTTTTCAATGGAAAGTACAACATAGTTCATCCCGACATTGAAATTCTTTCGCAGCTTCCTCCTGTCGAACAAATGGGTTTACAACCTTTTTACAATACTTCCGAAAAAATGAAGACTCATTTTTTGAATTCCAAAGCCATTCAGAAAATCATATATTCATTGTTGTCCGAGTTGCAAAAAGGAATCCCCGAAACATTGCCGGCTTATGTCCTGAATCGTTATGGATTACTTCATCTGACAGATGCCTTAATTAATATTCATTTTCCTAAAAACAGTCATTTGCTAAATCGTGCCCGGCAACGGCTGAAATTTGAAGAACTTTTTTACATACAGTTGGACATTGTAAAACAAACTGCATGGCGAAACCAGCGGTTTAAAGGATTTGTTTTCAAGCATGTTGGTAATTATTTCAACACTTTCTATCGTGATTATTTGCCATTTGAACTGACCAATGCTCAAAAAAAAGTGATTCGTGAAATTCGTGCAGATGTAGCTTCCGGTAAGCAAATGAACAGGTTGCTTCAAGGGGATGTGGGAAGCGGTAAAACGCTGGTTGCACTTTTTGCCATGTTGATGGCTGTCGATAATGGATTTCAGGCTTGTATGATGGCTCCAACAGAAATTCTTGCTGCTCAACATTTTGAAAGTCTGAAAGAGTTGTTGGGAAATATAGGTCTCCGAATTGCTTTGCTGACTGGGTCAACACGCCCAAAGGAAAGAGCGGAGATACACGAAAAGTTGCTGAATGGTGAACTAAATATTTTGCTGGGTACTCATGCTTTGATTGAAGAAACAGTTCAGTTTAAAAATCTGGGACTTGTGGTGATTGACGAACAGCATCGTTTTGGCGTAGCCCAGCGTGCAAGGCTTTGGAGCAAGAATGTTCAACCTCCCCATATTCTGGTTATGACTGCCACCCCAATTCCACGCACTTTGGCCATGACTATTTACGGCGACCTCACAGTTTCTGTTATCGACGAATTGCCACCCGGTAGAAAACCTATTCAGACTTTTCATTTTTACGACAACAAAAGGCAGGCGCTTTATAAATTTATGGTGAAGCAAATTGAACTCGGAAGACAAATTTATGTCGTTTATCCGTTGATTCAGGAATCGGAAACTATGGATTTGAAAAATTTGGAAGAAGGTTACGAACATTTGAGCGAAATTTTTCCGCAATACAAAATCAGCATGGTACATGGCAAAATGAAATCTGCAGAAAAGGAAGCCGAAATGCAAAAATTTGTGACCGGAAAAACGCAAATCATGGTTGCTACAACAGTAATAGAAGTTGGAGTGAATGTCCCTAATGCTTCGGTAATGATAATTGAAAATGCTGAGCGCTTTGGTTTGGCACAGCTGCATCAACTCAGAGGCAGAGTTGGTAGAGGGGCTGACCAGTCGTACTGTATTTTGCTCACAGGATACAAATTGAGTAATCTGACCCGCAAGAGAATTGAAACCATGGTGAATACCAATGATGGTTTTCAGATAGCAGAAACCGATTTGCAATTGCGTGGGCCAGGTGATTTGGACGGAACGCAGCAAAGTGGTTTGCCTTTCGAACTGAAAATAGCCAATCTTGCTCAGGATGGAAAAATGCTCGAAATTGCTCGTAAAACAGCTATAGATATAATAGAAGACGACCCTCAGTTGCAGAAAAACGAAAATATAATACTCTCTGAACAATTAAAAAAAATGAAAACTTCATCCTTAAATTGGAGTGTTATTAGTTAAAAAAAACTAATGAAGTTTTTATTTCTGATTCATTTTTTTTATTTTTGGGAAACGAAAAAATTCTTCTTTATCAGATTCTTCCTTTCGTAGTATTTCAAAATAATGGAAAAAACACTTGTTATTATAAAACCAGGCGCTATTCAGCGCGAACTTGTCGGCGAAATCATTACCCGATTTGAAAGGAAAGGATTGCATTTATGTGGTATAAAAATGTATCAGTTTACTGATAAAGTGGTTTCTGAACATTATGCTCACTTAGCCGATCGACCTTTTTTCAAACGTATTAAGGATTCAATGATGATAACGCCCGTGATTGTTTGTTGCTGGGAAGGTCTGGATGCAGTTAGAATTGTCCGCTCCATGTCAGGAGGAACCAATGGCAGGGAAGCCGCACCCGGAACCATAAGGGGCGATTTCAGCATGAGTGTGCAGGAAAATATCGTTCACGCTTCCGATACGGTTGAAAATGCCAAGGTGGAAATCAACCGATTTTTCAAACCTGAAGAAATTTTTGAATTTAAGCCCAATAATTTTCCTTTTGTTTACGCCAACGACGAAGTTTAATTTTTTTCTTAACTCTTTAAAATTTTTTGATCATGGTGAATGTATCGCAGTATCCAAATTTCCTGATTTTATTGCTTGTTTTGTTGTTGTTTAGTGGAGCGATAAATGCACAGAAGTTTAATATTGCTTTGGTGGCGTCTTCCACATTAAAAGATACTACCAACATTTATCATCAAATGTTGAATGATAATTCTGACGACTTGATGGAAAATCATCCGGCAGATGATATTTACAACAACATTTGGACATCTGAAAGGCTCAATCCTTATCATTTTCCGGTAGATAGTCTGCCTGATTCCGTTCGAATTGACTGTTCCAATTTTGTTCTTCCCATTTATGGAAAAGTTACATCAAAATTTGGACGTCGTCGTTATCGCTATCATTATGGAATCGATTTAAGACTCAATGTTGGTGATTCGATTCGTTGTGCTTTTGGCGGTAAAGTTCGTATTATTGAATATGAACCCGGAGGTTATGGTCATTATGTGGTTGTGCGGCATGACAATGGGTTGGAAACGGTTTATGCACATTTATCACAAGTTTTGGTAAATTTAAATCAATACGTTAAGGCTGGTCAAATGATAGCTTTGGGTGGAAATACGGGTCGTTCTACTGGCCCTCATTTACATTTTGAAACGCGTTATCTGGGGAATGCCATCAATCCCGATTATCTTATTGATTTCGAGAGAGGTACTATGAGACAGCTTTCCTATCTGATTACCAAAAAAAATACTTTCAATTATCAAAAAGAATTGAGTAATTTGCAATTAGCTCGTTATCATGTAGTTCACAGAGGCGATACATTAAGCGAGATTGCTTCGCGCTATGGGACAACGGTAAGAAAGATTTGCAATTTAAACAGAATTTCTACAAAAAAATTATTGAAACCGGGTCAGAAAATCAGAGTCAAATAAAAGCTTACAATTTTCAAAATCTAAAAAAACCGTATTTTCAGGAAAGAAAAATACGGTTTTTTAATTTTTTTTGATAGGTTTTTCAGTATCGATAATGTTCCGGTTTAAAAGGACCTTCCGGATTCACACCAATATATTCTGCCTGTTCTTTGGTTAAGCGGGTCAACTTCACACCCAATTGAGCCAGATGCAAGCGGGCAACTTCTTCATCCAAATGTTTGGGTAAGCGATATACATTTATCTCGTATTTTTTCGTAAATAGTTCAATTTGAGCCAACGTCTGGTTGGTAAATGAATTACTCATCACAAAGGAAGGATGACCTGTTGCACAGCCAAGATTCACCAAACGACCATCAGCAAGAAGCAAAATACTATGCCCGTCAGGGAAAATGTACTTGTCCACCTGAGGTTTGATGTTAACCTTTTGAATGCCGGGAAATTTCTTCAACTGATCTACCTGAATTTCGTTATCGAAATGTCCAATATTGCAAACTATTGCGCCATCTTTCATTTTTTCCATATGCTGAATGGTAATAATGTCACGATTGCCGGTAGTCGTAACATAAATATTCCCTTCAGGTAAAGCATCTTCCACAGTACAAACTTCAAATCCTTCCATTGCAGCCTGCAAAGCACAAATTGGGTCAATTTCGGTTACCATCACTCTGGCTCCGTAAGCCCGCATAGATTTGGCGCAACCTTTCCCTACATCTCCATAGCCGCAAACTACCACAACTTTCCCTGCCAGCATAATATCTGTTGCTCTTTTTATCCCGTCGGCCAATGATTCTCGACAACCATACAGATTATCGAATTTTGATTTGGTAACCGAGTCGTTGACATTGAAAGCAGGGAAAAGCAACGTTCCTTCCGAAAGCATTTGATAAAGTCGGTGAACGCCAGTAGTGGTTTCTTCCGAAACACCACGAATTTCGGGAATCATTTTCGACCAGAAATTTTTATTTTCTTTTAAAACTTTCTTCAAAATGGTCAGCAATTCCTTTTCATCTTCTCCTTCTGCCGGTCTGTCCAGTACGTTTGCTTCCTTTTCGGCAGCAACACCCATGTGAATCATCAGCGTGGCATCTCCGCCATCATCTACAATAAGATTTGGTCCTTTTCCGCCTTCAAAAGTCAAAGCTTGCAAGGTACACCACCAATAATCTTCCAGCGTTTCGCCTTTCCATGCAAAAACAGATATTCCGGCTGCTGCAATGGCTGCCGCTGCATGATCTTGCGTGGAATAAATATTACAACTGCACCAGCGAACTTCGGCTCCCAGTTTTGCTAACGTCTCGATTAAAACGGCTGTCTGAATAGTCATGTGAAGTGAACCCGTGATGCGAGCGCCTTTCAGTGGCTGTAAGGCTGCATATTTTTCTCGAATTGCCATAAGTCCCGGCATTTCTTTTTCTGCCAACTCTATTTCCTTCCTGCCGAAATCGGCCAGCGAAATATCGGCTACTTTGTATGGCAAGGAAGTGAATAATGCTTTATTGTCTGTCATTTTATTGATTTTTTTGTTTAAATACCTTTTAAATCAGATTAAAAGTTTGCAAAGATATAAATTTTACTCGAAAATTCTTTACTTTTGCACCTATGTTTTTAAGATAGCCGTAGTTCATAAAGGCAAGAATGAAAGAACATTTTGTTGATATACATACACATGGGAAATCAGAATTTAATCCGTTTTCTGTGAGGAATTTGCGTGTCAAGGAAGTTGCGCTTTTTTTTGATTCTGAAGAGCATCGGTTTTGCTCGGTGGGTATTCATCCCTGGTATGCCGATCAAGAAAATCCGGAAGAGTTGGCAAGTTTGTTTTGTTATGCTTCAGATAAAAGGTGGACAGCGATTGGTGAATGTGGCTTGGACAAAAATATTTCCGTTACTTTTGCTGTGCAGAAAAGTATTTTTGAACGTCAGATTTCTTTTTCCGAAAGTTTGAAAAAACCTTTGATTATCCATTGTGTAGGCTATTTCAACGAATTACTGGAAATCCGTAACAGGCTTCGACCTTCACAACTTTGGATTGTGCATGGTTTTCGTGGAAAACCCGAATTGGCCAAGCAATTATTAAAAACAGGAATTTCTCTCTCATTTGGCGAAAAACGTAATGCAGCCAGCGTTTCTGTTACGCCAATAGACAGACTATATGTGGAAACGGATGAAAGTTTATTGCCGGTTGAGCAGTTTTATCGGGAAATTGCCAAAATTAAAAACTGTCGCCCTGAAGATTTGGATGCGGGAAAGAAATTGCTTAATTTAACGGAATTCTGAATCGATTCTGTTTTTCAACCCAATCTTGAAAGAAACAAGTTGGGTAAGAATAAATTTTTTGGAACTTATATTTCTGATTTTCATTGTTTTTCTTTTATTTTTTTAAGACATTACCAACAAAAAATATGAAAAAGGTATATTTGATTTTTATTTTCAATTTAATTTTTGCCGGAGTTTTTGGACAGGGAATATCGTTGATGCAGCAACGTAAATTAATGAACGCCTTGAATGCCATTTCAAATTTGTATGTGGACAGCATTAATGACAAAAAACTTGTCGAATCGGCAATAACAGCTCTTTTGAAAGATTTGGATCCGCATTCGTCCTATATTCCTCGCGAAGAAGTGGAACGGATCAACGAACCGCTGGAAGGCGAGTTTGAAGGAATAGGCATTCAGTTTCAAATTTTTGAAGATACATTGATGGTGGTGCAGACCATTGCAGGCTGTCCTGCCGAAAAAGTTGGAATTCTTCCCGGCGACCGTATTATTTATATTAACGACGAATTGGTTGCTGGCGTAAAAATTCAAAATTCTGACATCATGAAACGGCTGCGAGGGCCACGAGGTTCGGAAGTTACGGTTAAAATATTGCGTCGAGGAAAGTCCGAATTGCTCATTTTTAAAATTATACGCGATAAGATTCCACTTTACAGTGTGGATGCACATTACATGATTGGGAAAGATATTGGTTACATCAAAATCAATAGTTTTGGCCGTACAACCGATGAAGAATTTGTCAAGGCATTTTCCGAACTTCAGAAAAAAGGAATGAAGCATTTGATTGTGAGCTTACAAGGAAACGGAGGCGGGTATTTGGCTACTGCAATTCAATTGGCAGATGAATTTTTGGATCGCGGAAAACTTATTGTTTACACGGAGGGATTACATCAGCCAAAAAAAGAATCGCTCGCTACCGCCATCGGCAACTTTGAAACAGGTAAGTTGATAGTACTGGTTGACGAATATTCAGCATCAGCCAGCGAAATTGTGTCGGGAGCTTTGCAGGACTGGGACAGAGCTGTTATTGTAGGAAGAAGAACTTTCGGTAAAGGATTGGTGCAGCAGCAGTTTCCGTTGATTGATGGCTCGATGATGAGGTTGACGACGGCACGATATTATACTCCATCCGGTCGATGCATTCAGAAACCTTATAAAGATGGCGCAGAAAAATATGAACGCGAGTTGCTGACCCGTTATAAAAAAGGAGAATTACTGCATCCCGATAGTATTCATTTCCCCGATTCTCTTCGTTATCAGACTTTGAAACTTAAACGTACCGTTTATGGCGGTGGCGGTATCATGCCGGATGTTTTTGTTCCTCTGGATACTACCCGTTTTACCGATTATCATCAAAAATTAGTTGCAAGGGGCGTGATCAATAAAGTTTCCGTTCAGTTTATCGATCAGAACAGGGAAGACTTGAAGAGAAAATTCAGTACGTTCGACAAATTTGAAAAAGAATTTTCGGTTGACGATGACTTTTTACAGCAGTTGATTCAAGCCGGAGAAAAGGAAAATATTCCGTTTCAGTCGGCACAGTTCGACACCTCGAGAGAGCTGATAAAATTGCAGCTTAAAGCATTGGTTGCACGCGATTTGTGGGACATAAATGCCTATTACCAAATCATAGACAATGATAATGAAGTTCTCAAAAAAGCAGTCGAATTATTGCAAACGCCTGATGCATACGAACAAATTTTAAAGTAAAAAGGTCAAAACAATGATTTTGTTGAAAGAAACTTTTTCGTTCGATTCGGTCTTAGAATACGTTATCGACAATTGGGTAGAGCTCACTGGCGCTATTTTGAGTTTGATATATCTTATTTTATCGGTGAGACAGAAAATAGGATTGTGGATTTTCGGATTTCTGTGCGCCGCATTGTACGTGTATGTTTTCTTTCAAAGCAAGTTTTATGCCGGTATGACGCTGCAGTTTTATTACATGGCAGTCAGCATTTACGGATGGATAACATGGAAAAAAGGAACAACAGACACCCAACCTGAATTGCCCGTAACACGAACCTCAAAGCACATGGCTTTCGATTTGATGACGGTTTTTTTGGCTATATTTGTCATTTATTTTTTCATTTTGGGCAATTTTACCGATTCTCCACTTCCCAGAGGCGATGCTTTTACTACAGCTCTGAGTATTGTAGCTACCTGGATGCTCGCAAAAAAATTACTCGAAAACTGGTTGCTCTGGATTGTTGCTGATGCCGTTTCTACAGGTTTGTATATTTATCGCGGACTGTATCCTACAGCCGTACTTTTTACTGTTTATACACTGATGGCTGTGTTGGGTTATTTCCAATGGAAAAAGTCTATTCATCGTTAGAAGTTACAAAATATTTTGTTCAGTAAATGAAGAAAACAAATTGACAATATGTTGAAAGTTGCTATTTTGGGGCCTGAATCTACGGGAAAAACTGAACTTGCCAAATCTCTTGCTGAATTTTATCGTGTAGATTGGGTTCCCGAATTTGCGCGCGAATATGTGGAAAGTTTATCACGACCGTATGATTATGAGGATGTTTGTCGCATTGCCGCCCATCAGATTGATGAAGAGCTGTATTATGAAAATCATCCGAATGACGGGAAAAAGTTTGTTTTTTTCGATACGGATTTAATAATCACCAAAGTTTGGTTTCAGTACAAGTACGGAAAAGTTCCCAAGTTTTTATCGGAAAGATTGAACCGGTATTTTTTTGATTTTTATTTGCTGTGTTATCCTGATTTGCCGTGGGAGCCCGATTTGGTTCGAGAACATGGAGACGACAGAGAATTTTTCTTCAACTGGTATAAGCAAGAAATAGAAAAAACAGGAAAGCCGGTTGCCATTATTACCGGAATCGGCAAGGAAAGGTCGCAAAATGCCATTCGGGCATTGTCTTCATTTTTAAGTTAGTTTTATAAATTTTTAATTCAAATTTATGGAAAAGGAAATTTTAGATGCTATCATCGAATTATCGAAAGTAGATCAGTATAAATTTGCATGTCATCAGCACGTGATGAACGAACGGATGCCTTCCATCAATAATTTGCAGGAAATTGTTCAGTTGTGCCGCTCTGTTTTGTTCCCGGGTTACTTTGATGATGCGGCGCTCGATTCCGATACGTTGCTTTATCATATCGGACTCAGTATCGATCGATTGAAACTTTTGCTTACCGAGCAGATGAAAGCGGGAATTTGTTTCGAGAGCGAACATCCGACCGATAAAAATGTATGTAACGACATGGAGCAGAACGTTGTACAAAAAGTAAATGCTTTCATTGCCCAATTGCCGGAAATTCGCAGAAAACTTTATACCGATGTGATTGCCGCCTATAATGGCGACCCTGCCGCCAAAAGTATTGGAGAAGTGATTTTTTGCTATCCGGGTATTCGAGCCATCAGCAATTATCGTATTGCCCATGCCCTGCTAAAACTCGATGTTCCTTTGATTCCCCGTATTATCAGTGAAATGGCACATTCGGAAACAGGTATTGACATTCATCCCGGCGCCGAAATTGGTGATTACTTTATGATAGATCATGGTACGGGTGTCGTTATTGGAGAAACATCGGTGATTGGTGACAACGTGAAAATGTATCAGGGCGTTACGTTGGGAGCCAGAAGTTTTCCCCTCGACGAGAATGGAAACCCCATAAAAGGAATCGTTCGCCATCCGCGAATAGGCAACAATGTAATTATCTATTCCAATTCTACCATTTTGGGAAACATTACTGTTGGAGATGGAGCTGTGATTGGCGGTAACCTTTGGGTGGACAGCGATGTGCCGGCTGGGGCAAAACTTTCGCAAGATGATAAACTGAAACGTTGATTTTTTAGATGAAAACAACATCCGGAAACGACAATAAAATTAAGAAATTCTTTGTGGAGAAGGAATTTCCAATGATAGCCAAAACCTTTCAGGGACTCGAAGAGATATTGGCCGAAGAACTTACTGAATTGGGAGCCAACAATGTACAAATAGAGCGGCGGGCAGTGAGTTTTAGCGGCGATAAGACCATGTTGTACAAGGCAAATTTACATTGCAGAACTGCTTTACGCATTCTTAAACCGATCTTTTCTTTTGAAGCAGACAATACGGACGAATTATACACAAAAATCAAGTCTGTAGAATGGGATAATCTTCTAAAGGTGAATAATACTTTTTCGGTGGATGCGACCGTTTTTTCTGACGAATTCCAGCATTCACGCTTTGTAACCTATCGGGTGAAAGATGCCATTGTTGATTGGTTTTCGGAACATTTCAACGATCGTCCAAGTATTTCTGTGGAAGACCCCGATTTCGTATTTAATATCCACATAGCCGGAAATCATTGTATCCTGTCGCTCGACAGTTCGGGTGAATCGCTTCATAAACGTGGTTACCGCATCGGGCAAACGAAAGCTCCGCTGAATGAAGTTTTGGCTGCCGGAATGTTGATGTTGGCTGGTTGGAAAGGACAATCCGACTTTCTTGATCCGATGTGCGGCTCGGGAACTTTGCTTATCGAAGCTGCCTTGATTGCCTTAAACATTCCTCCCGGAATTTTCAGAGCTTCGTTTGCATTCGAAAAATGGCCAGATTTCGATAAAATGCTTTTTGATGCCTTATACAACGATGATTCACAGGAGCGACCTTTTGAATATACAATTTTTGGATCAGATATTTCTGCACATGCCGTTAAAATTGCCGAACAAAATGTTAAAAGCAGTGGACTTTCGAAATATATTTCTTTACAGGTGATGCCGATAGAAAAACTCGAGCCGCCTTCAGCCAATTGCTTCATTGTTACCAATCCTCCTTATGGCGAACGACTTCCATCGAAAGATATTTTTGAATTGTATGCCAACTTGGGTTCATTACTGAAACGTAAATTTTCGGGCTGTACGGCATGGGTAATCAGTTCTAACGAAGAAGCGTTGAAAAAGATTGGTTTAAAACCTTCCAAACGCTATCGTTTGATGAATGGTCCGCTTGAATGCTGGTTTCAGCAGTATGAACTTTTTTCGGGAAAACGCAACGATTATTTGCAGAAAAAGAATTCGTAAATTTAGATGTATTTTTAATTTGCTGAATATCAATAAAAATAATATCTTTTTAATTAAAAAAAGAAATTTCGACAGTTTTTGTTTTTGTGAATCAAAAAAATAATTTACTTTTGTACCCGCTAATGCCCAGATGGCGGAATCGGTAGACGCGCTGGTCTCAAACACCAGTGGATTCACTTCCATGCCGGTTCGACCCCGGCTCTGGGTACTAGAAAAAAGCTCAATCAATTGATTTTCAATGATTGGGCTTTAGTTTTAGTTATAGACAAGTTCCGAAATTAATTTTAACGAAAACCTATAATGAAGTTCTGGTTTTTTAGTTCCGAGAAATTAAGTTTTGATGATTTACAGAATTTTTTGATTGACTTGATTTTCAATATAATAAAGTACTAAAAATTGAGAAACAAAATTTTTAGTTAGACGTATGGAGATATGCCAAAGAGAGATAAATTTTTTTACGATACTCTGTGCTATATCTTTAAAAGTCAGTGAAATTAAATTTTTATTTCATAGAGGAACACAGAAGTTTTTATTTAATAACTTTCATAACTGAATCCTTTTTTCTCCGACATTGAAAATCAATATATTCAATTTGAAAACAACATTTTGACCAGTAAAAGCAATTGGAAAATTTTCCAAAAAGTTGTACCTTTGCAGGCTAAAAATAATCAACTGAAAAATTATCTATTGTATTCAAAATGAGCTTTCAAGAAGAAATTCGACGTAGAAGAACTTTTGCCATTATCAGCCATCCGGATGCCGGAAAAACTACTTTAACCGAAAAACTTTTGCTTTTTGGAGGTGCTATTCATGTTGCCGGAGCTGTAAAATCGAATAAAATCAGAAAAACAGCTACTTCGGACTGGATGGAAATAGAAAAACAGCGTGGAATTTCTGTGGCTACTTCCGTAATGGGTTTCGATTATCAAGATTACAAAATTAATATTCTGGATACGCCCGGTCATCAAGATTTTGCCGAAGACACATACAGAACACTGACAGCCGTCGACAGCGTAATTATAGTAATTGACAATGCCAAAGGGGTAGAGGAGCAAACGCGAAAGCTAATGAATGTTTGTCGCATGCGCAAAACGCCGGTCATGATATTTATCAATAAAATGGATCGTGAAGGCAAAGATCCATTCGATTTGCTTGATGAGCTGGAGTCGGAACTCGATATTCACGTTCGACCCTTGAGTTGGCCAATCAATCAGGGATTTTCATTTAAGGGAGTTTATAATATTTACGAGGAAAATCTTCAGCTTTATACGCCCAACAAGCAAAGCATTAGTGAATCCGTTGAAATTTCGGATATTAACAGTGGAGAACTGGATAAGTTTATTGGCGAACCTGATGCACATCAATTGCGACAGGATTTGGAACTCATTCATGGAATTTATCCGGCTTTTGACAGGGAAAAATATCTGTCGGGAGAGCTGGCTCCGGTTTTTTTTGGCAGTGCTTTGAATAATTTTGGAGTGAAAGAACTATTGGACTGTTTTGTGGAAATTGCTCCTTCTCCGCGACCCGTTCAGGCGCAGGAGAGAGTAGTGAATCCTTACGAAGAAGCTTTTTCGGGTTTTATTTTCAAAATTCACGCCAATATGGATCCCAATCATCGCAGTTGTATAGCTTTTGTAAAAATTTGTTCGGGGAAATTTGAACGAAATGTTAATTACAAGCATATTCGACAGGGAAAAATGATGCGTTTTTCGAGTCCTACTGCTTTTATGGCTCAAAAAAAAGAGATTGTGGACGAAGCTTACGCCGGTGACATTGTGGGATTGCCCGACAATGGGAATTTTAAAATTGGCGATACCTTGACCGGTGGTGAAGACCTCCATTTTAAAGGATTACCGAGTTTTTCGCCCGAAATGTTTAATTATCTCGAAAATGCCGATCCGATGAAAACCAAACAATTGGAAAAAGGCATTCGGCAATTGATGGATGAGGGTGTAGCCCAGCTTTTTACCAGCGAATTTAATCGGCGAAAAATTGTAGGAACTGTCGGGCAGTTGCAGTTTGAAGTAATTCAATATCGATTGTTGCACGAATATAATGCTCAATGTCGTTGGGAACCCATTTCTTTATATAAAGCATGTTGGATTGAGAGCGATGACCCTGTACAGTTCGAAGCCTTCAAGAAAAGAAAAGCGCAATTTATGGTGAAAGACAAACAAGGGCGCGATGTGTATCTGGCCGAATCACCCTATATTTTGCAAATGGCTCAACGAGATTTTGAACACATCAAATTCCATTTTTCTTCCGAATTTTAATTTTCATATCGATTTGATGATCGAAACAAAGAGATGAAATAAATTGTAAAGAATTAATTTACTTGCTCTTTAAGTTTTAGATTTTATCCAAATTTTTCCTCTTCATCAAAACCGAACTAAAAATTTAGTATTTCCGATTCACGTCTTTTTTTGTACTTTTGCATGAGTAAATGTAAAAGAATAAAATCATGCAAGGAAATATTTTTAAGTCTTCCATGATATATGGATTGATGATGGGAATTCTTTTTTCCGTCAATTTCATTATTTCCATCCCTCAGGGTAATGTTTTCAGAATTATTTCTTTTTTGATTACCATCGTGATTGTCGTAGTCATGTATCGCTATTCGGTCAAATTTCGCGATACCGAATGTGGAGGCTATATTACGTACGGAAAATCGTTTTCCTTTATTGTACTCACTTTTTTCTTTGCTTCCATTATTTCGGCCATTGTCAAATTTGTTTATTTTCAGTTTATTAATCCGGAATACCTTACCAATGTTTTGCAGCAAAGCATAAAAGTGGTGGAAAGCATGAATTTGCCTTTGGATGAGGAATATTATACGCAAATGGAAAAAATGATGAAGCCTTCGGTATATACTTTACAAAGTATTTGGGTAAACGTATTGCTTGGTGTTTTGTTGGCACTTGTTATGTCGGCATTTGTGAAAAAGGATAAGGATATTTTTGAAGAATAAAAGTTTATTTTTAATCGTTTCGATTGATTTTGCAAATTATTTATTCGATAGCAAAGTGTTTTTTATCGACCGTTTTTAGTTTTTTGAGATAGTTGTATTTTAAAAAAAGCCAATTTTTTTAAACTCAATAGAAAAAATGGACATATCAGTTGTTGTACCTTTATATAATGAAGAAGAATCGATTCGTCCACTTTATGAGTGGATTGAGCGGGTAATGAAGGAAAATAGGTTCAGTTACGAAGTGATTTTTGTGAACGACGGGAGTACCGATCGCTCTTGGGAAATTATAGAATCGTTGAAAGTATCTTCTCCCGAACAGGTACATGGAATAAAATTCAGAAACAATTACGGCAAATCGGTAGCTTTACATTTTGGATTTCAGGCAGCAAAAGGAGATGTTGTGATTACTATGGATGCAGATTTGCAGGATAGTCCAGATGAAATTCCGTCTTTGTACGATATGATTAAGAACCAGAATTATGATTTGGTTTCGGGTTGGAAAAAGAAACGGTATGATGCCAAACTTACCAAAAATTTTCCTTCAAAAATTTATAATGCAACAGCTCGACGCGTAACAAAACTTCAACTCCACGACATGAATTGCGGGCTGAAAGCTTATCGCAATGAAGTAGTAAAAAGTATTGAGTTGTACGGCGAAATGCATCGGTACATTCCGTATCTTGCAAAAATAGCCGGTTTTTCTAAAATTGGCGAAAAAGTAGTGGAACATCGCAAACGCCAGTTTGGCACTACCAAATTTGGCTGGAATCGTTTTGTAAATGGTTATCTTGATCTGATGACGCTTTGGTTTCTGTCGAAATTCGGAAAGCAACCCATGCACTTTTTTGGGCTCATTGGAACATTGATTTTTTTGTTGGGATTGATTGCGGTGATTGTGGTGGGAGCCAAAAAACTGATAGCTTTATCGGCCCATGTGTCTGCTCCGTTGGTAACCAGTTCACCATATTTTTATCTGGCCATTTTGGCTATGATTTTGGGTACGCAACTTTTTCTGGCTGGTTTTGTAGCGGAGCTGATTACCCGAAATTCCTCCGAAAGAAATAATTATCTGATAGAAAAGGAAATATAATTGGTTGATATTTTTCGGTTCGAAAAGAAAGAGTTTGTTTTTTTTCTGATAAAAGACCAAAAGCAGAATATGAAACAGTTGCTGATTGTCGGATTGGGTGGTTTTTTGGGGACGATAGCTCGTTATCTTGTTTCCAGAATCAATTTAATGGAAAATTTTTTGTCTTTGCCGCTGGGTACGCTCACGGTAAATGTTACCGGTAGTTTTTTGATTGGTTTTTTAACTGGTTTGGCAAGCAAAAGTGAAATTTTATCGGCTGATATGCGTTTGTTTCTGATGGCAGGTTTTTGTGGCGGTTTCACAACTTTTTCGTCTTTTACTAATGAAAATTTGCAGTTGATACAAAATGGACAGTTTTTAAGTGCGGCAGTTTATATAGGTATCAGTCTTTTCTTGGGTTTTGTAGCTGTTTTTCTTGGGTATGCCGTAACCAATTTGTTGTAAGATGAAAACAGACGTAAACAGTTTATTGAGAATTTATGCCAGCAGCACTGATAAAATGGGAAACGAACTGCTGTACGAACATTTGGTCTTTCTGGCAAAAGAAAACGGTATTGCCGGTGTAACCGTTTATCGTGGAATCATGGGTTACGGATTGAGTAGCCGCACAATTTCTTCTTCTCGTTTTTGGGAGTTGACAGAAAAACTTCCCGTTGTAGTTGAAATGATGGATACAACCGACAAACTCGAGAGCTTTTATCAAACGATAGAAGAAAAATTGAAAAATATTCCGAACGGTTGTCTGGTTACTCTGCAACCGGTTGAGGTGAAGCTCCACAAATATGGGAACAGAAAATAAAAGTTTTTTCTAAAACATATCCAATATCATGACCGAAATATTAACGTTGCTGATTCCTGCTCTACTCGTTTTGCTGACAGCTTACCTTTTACTGGACAAACTTTTGAAAAATGAAGAAAAACGTCGGGGTTTCGAATTGTTCAAAAGCAACTATGCTGTTATTACCCCCATCCGCTTGAGAGCCTACGAAAGATTGATGCTTGTACTGGAGCGAACAACGCCAAATAATTTGATTTTGAACACGTTAAAATCAGGAATGACCAACATAGAACTTCAGTCGCAGTTATTGAACAGTGTTCGACAGGAATTTGCACATAATCTTTCTCAACAAATTTATGTGAGCGATGAACTTTGGAATTATATTTCTGCTGCTCATGAAAGTTTGCTTCGGTTGATAAATATGTGTGCTTCTCAGTGTCAGCCAAATGAGCCAGCTTCTTTGCTGGCCCAGAAAATTGTGGAAGTTTATGCTGCCAGCGAAGAAACACCTACCGAAGTAGCCATACTGAAACTGAAAGAAGAGGTGCGAAAATATTTTCAGCCTTAATGCAAACATCCATGAAGAGGGAAAGTGGTAACAATGATTATTTTAACTTCAAAAATTTATTCAACATTTTGAAAAATTTTCTTCATAACAACTTTATCAAATCAACAGTTTTCATTTGGATTACTGCTGTTTTGTTTTTTTCGACATCATGTAATGTTTCTGATGAGGTTTGTCGAAAAGAAAAAAATTCCCGGCTCAAGGTGGGTTTTTATACCGCCATTTTGAATAGTTCAACCGGCAATTACACTTTGTCAACGCTTTCTATCGACAGTCTTACAGTAAACGGGGTGGATTCGCTTGGAAATATTATGGATTCCGTTCTATACAACAATTCTAAAAATCTTTCTTCCATCAAATTGCCGCTCAACAAATTTTCAAACGAATCGAAGTTTATCATTCGTTTTAACGACAGCATTCAGGACACGCTTACGGTTTTTCATACCAATTATGACCAGTATTTGTCGTTCGAATGTGGAATAATCAGAAATCATTTGATAGATACGGTTTTGATAACCAATCATTTTGTTGATTCGGTAAAAATTGAAGAACATAATGTTTCAACCATCGATGCAGAACATTTACAGATATTTCATAATTAGTTTGTTT
>Ga0116172_10001350_pt1 | contig 22674 bp, 21 predicted proteins | sample AD_UKC083_MetaG_FD_89799 | JGI IMG/M metagenome (GOLD analysis project Ga0116172, IMG submission 89799) | Active sludge microbial communities of municipal wastewater-treating anaerobic digesters from USA - AD_UKC083_MetaG | ecosystem: Engineered > Bioreactor > Anaerobic > Digestate | place: USA... | reverse complement strand
TTTCTTTTTGAAACCATTTCTGTACATTTGTAAGATAAACTCTAAAAATAAACCATTTTTTTGACAAATTTTTAAATATGAAGAAAATTACAATCGTATCCCTCCTCGCGCTGATTTTTGCGATAGCACCGATGCGCGCCGACGAAGGAATGTGGCTTCTGCCATTGCTGAAAAAGATGAATATAAACACAATGCAGCAGATGGGCCTCAAACTTTCGGCAGAAGAGATCTACAGTATCAACAACTCCTCCATCAAGGACGCCATTGTTCACTTTGGAGGTGGTTGTACTGCCGAAATCATCTCGTCGGAAGGTCTTTTAGTGACCAATCACCACTGTGGTTACGGTTCCATACAGCGTCTGAGCTCTATAGAGCACGATTATCTGGCCGATGGCTATTGGGCGATGGATCGCTCACAGGAGCTCCCTGCAGAGGGTCTTACCGTGACATTCCTCGAGAGCATGACCGATGTGACCAAGGATGTAGAGAAAGTGCTAAAAAAAGCGAGAACTGCTCAGGATAGCACGGAGGCCATGAAGCAACTCGAAGCCAACCTCACGGGCAAGGCAGTCGGAGAGAATAAATATCTTCGCGCCAGAGTCTACTCGATGTATGGCGGAAATGCCTATTATCTTGTGGTTTCAAAAGTCTATAATGATGTGCGTTTTGTGGGTGCTCCCCCTTCATCAATAGGAAAATTCGGAGCAGACACGGACAACTGGATGTGGCCACGTCACACAGGCGACTTTTCCATGTTCAGGGTATATGCGGATAAGAATAATAATCCCGCGCCTTATTCTCCCGACAATGTGCCTTACAGACCCAAACAGCACCTTAAAATCTCCCTCAAAGGCATTCAGCCCAACGATTTTACCATGATTATCGGCTATCCGGGCCGCACAAACCGTTTCATGACACAGTCGGAGCTTGTGGAGCAGCGTGATATTTCCAATGCCATCAGCATCTATATCAGAGGTATCCGCCAGGAGTTGATGATGGAGGACATGCTTGCCGACCCCAAAGTTAAAATCCAGTATGCAAGCAAATACAGCGGCTCTTCCAATGGCTGGAAAAAATGGATGGGGATGAATGAGACCTTTGCAAAACTTAATGTAGAGGCGAGACGCGCACAGGAAGAGAAGGAATTTAAAGAGTGGGTGGGTAAGAAGAAGTCCCGCGTTAAAAAATATGATGATGCCCTCGATAAGATCAGTTATGCCGTAAAAGAGAGGACAGAGGCTCTTACCATATATACTACACTTGCAGAGAGTGTGGGCCGCATAGAGATAATGTCCATTGCTTCCATGGTCAACAGTTTTTACACCACCCCCTTTGCAACCGATAAGGAGAGGGAGCAATATCTGAATGTGCTGGATCGCCGTGTCGCCGCTTTTTATAAGGATTATTCCCTTCCCACCGACAGGAAGATTGCTAAAGCGATGATGAAGATAGCAAAGGAACGCCTCCTGGAGGAGAATCTCCCTTCTTTCTACAAGGAGATTGAGAGTAATTTTGCAGGGGATATCAATGCTTATGTGGATTATGTTTTCGACAATTCCATCTTTACTTCCGATAAGAAAGTTTTGGAGGCAATTGCTGCCGAAACTCCCATCAAAGAGGATCCCGCAGTGGTTTTGGCAAATTCATTCAGTGCCGTCATTCCACCTCTCAGGGCAAAGATTGCCTCTGTTCAGAAAATATTTGACGAAGGTAAAAAGGCATATATTGCCGGTACTCTCGAGATGCGTGAGGGTGAGGCCATCTATCCCGACGCCAACTCTACAATGAGACTCACTTATGGCAGCGTGCTACCCTATTCTCCCAAGGATGCAGTTGTATACAACTACTACACAACCCTTGAGGGCGTTATGCAGAAGGAAGACCCCGACAATTGGGAATTTATAGTACCTGAAAGGCTTAAAGAGCTTCATAAAGCCAAAGATTACGGCAAATATGCCATGCCGAACGGCGAAATGCCCGTTTGTTTCATTACAAATGGAGATATCACCGGCGGTAATTCCGGCAGCCCCGTACTCAATGCCAGGGGAGAACTTCTCGGACTGGCTTTTGACGGTAACTGGGAGGCAATGTCGGGTGACATAATCTTTGAGCCGGAACTCCAGCGCTGTATCAACGTGGATATCCGCTATGTCCTCTTTATCATGGATAAATTTGGAGGAGCGGGTTATCTTCTCGACGAGATGGATATAGTGAAATAATAGAAATCTATAAAAACATTACAAAATGAGTTTGGAAAGGCAGATCCAGGAGGATCTTAAAGCTGCAATGTTTGCCAAAAATGCAACTGCTTTGGCCTCCATAAGGGGGATCAAGGCAGCCATCATGTTGGCAAAAACGGCACCGGATGCCACAGATGAGCTTACTGATGCAGACATTATCAAAATCATTCAGAAACTTGTAAAGCAGCGCAAAGAGAGCGCAGCCATTTATGCCGAACAGTCACGTCCGGAACTTGCAGAAGCGGAATTGGCTGAGGCTGCCATTATGGAGAAGTATCTCCCCGTTCAGATGAGTGAAGAGGAGGTAGAAGAGGCTCTTAAAAAGATAATTGCCCAGGTCGGAGCAAAATCGCCGGCCGACATGGGCAAGGTGATGGGAGTGGCCACAAAAGCCCTGGCAGGGCAGGCAGATGGCCGTCTTATTTCAACAATTGTAAAGCGGCTGCTTTCATAGCATCAAATAGAGGTCCGTCCAGGAGTGCGGCGGGATTGCCTTCGTCGCCTCCTTCACGGATACTCTGTACCAATGGAACCTGTCCCAGTAGGGGCAGGTTATATTTTTCAGCCATTGCCTTACAACCATCTTTTCCGAAGATGTAGTATTTGTTCTGCGGCAGTTCTGCCGGAGTAAACCAGGACATATTCTCGATAATGCCGTAGATATGCTTGTTGACATTTTCATTTCTGAAAAGATTGACACCCTTTTCTACATCGGTTAGAGCTACGGCTTGAGGGGTGCTGACAATGATGGCACCATCCAGCGGAATGTCGTGTACCAGCGAAATATGAATATCTCCGGTTCCGGGAGGAAGGTCTATGAGTAAAAAGTCCAATTCACCCCATTTTACCTGAAGGATCATTTGTTTGAGTGCGTTGCAAGCCATCGGGCCACGCCAAATCAGCGCCTGTTCAGGTCGGGCGAAATATCCTATCGACATCCATTTTACACCGAATTTCTCTATCGGTAGTATAATTTCGGTGCACTCTTCGGTATATTGGCCATAATCCTCGAAAAGATTGCCCCGGGCATCATATAATTCAACTCCCGGCACTTCTCCCTCGGTACCGGTCATTTTCGGTACTGAAGGGCCATAAACGTCGGCATCGGCGAGGCCCACCTTGTAGCCCATACGGGCAAGTGTTATTGCGAGGTTGACTGCTACGGTAGATTTACCTACTCCACCTTTGCCGGAGGCAATTGCGATAATTTTATCCACGTGGGCCAGCTGCTTCTGGTCGAGGTCGAGAATGGTCCTTTTCTTTTTTTGCTCCTTTTTAGGAGGATTGGGATTGTAGGGTCCCTTTATGTTGTACTGATTGTTCATTTGGTTTTGTAATAATTGCGCAAAGTTAATAAAAAAAAGAGGAACGACAAGGAGAAAGAATTTGCAAAAAAATATTGAATGGAAAGGTTGTGCCATTAGTGATACCCAACCAAATTGTTGCGTATATTTGTCGCCTCATTACAATTTACTCATGGAATTTTTACGAGTTGACATAGATAATACTGAAAGATGGAATAAAGTTTGGGAGCTGTATGAGGCCAGTTTTCCCATCGCCGAACTGCGCAAGAAGAAAGACCATTTGCGTGCATGTCAAGACCCATATTTCTTCCCTGTTTCGGCATGGGAAGGAGTTCAATTGATTGGTCTTCTATTTTATTGGGAGTGGAACACGTACCGCTACTTAGATTATTTAGCCGTTTCGCCCGAGTTGCGCGACCATGGTTACGGCTTTCAGATGTTGCAATACCTTCGCGATACGGAACATAAGGTTATTTTGGAAATTGATCCGCTCATTGACGAACAATCCATACGCCGTTTGCATTTTTACGAACACGCAGGATATACCCTCACTCCCTATCGCTTTTCTCTTGCTTACCGGTTGGATGCTGAACCGCAGGAACTGCTTATTATGAGTTATCCGGAGATAATTACCAAGGAGCAGTACAACGATTTCCTTGACTTTATTGAAGAACACGTAATCTTATATTGCGAACGGGAAGAATCATAATCAAAACTTCCACACTGCACTTATTCCAAACTTATTTTACCCCCCAACTACTCACTAGAGACTCAATACTCAAAACTATTTTTTAGCGGTGGTTTTGAGGAAAAGTTCGGCCATTTGAGTGTCGTCTATCTTCGAAGGGGCGTCGCTCATCACATCTCTGCCGGTATTGTTTTTGGGGAACGCGATAAAATCCCTGATGGTTTCCTGTCCGCCGAAAAGGGCGCAGAGACGGTCAAATCCGAAAGCGATACCGCCGTGAGGGGGAGCTCCGTATTTGAATGCGTCTATCATAAATCCAAACTTGTAGAGATATTCCTCTTCATTCATTCCAAGTACCTCGAACATCCTCTTCTGGATATTGGAATCAAATATGCGGATGGATCCTCCGCCGAGCTCAGTGCCGTTTAGGACAAAGTCGTAAGCATTGGCTGCCACCCGCTCCAGATCCTCCTTGCCGTTGCTATAAAATTTATCCAGGTCTTCCGGCTTGGGAGAGGTGAAGGGGTGGTGCATCGCATAGAAACGCTCAGTCTCTTCATCCCACTCGAGCAGCGGGAAATCATAGACCCAGAGGGGAGCGAACCGATCGGGACGACGAAGTCCGAGGCGGTTTCCAAGCTCTATTCTGAGAGTTCCGAGTGCCACTTGAGTTTTCTTCCTCTCTCCCGACATAATCAGTATCATATCACCTACTTTTGCACCCATATCTTTGGCAAGGGCTTGTAGTTCCTCCGCAGAGAAATATTTGTCAATCGAGGATTTTATACCCTCTTCGGTTACTCTTATATAGATGAGTCCTTTTGCACCCACCTGGGGTCTTTTTACCCACTCGGTAAGCTCGTCTATCTGCTTGCGTGTGTAGGAGGCGATACCTTCCACCACGATTCCACCGATATAGGGTGCGGAGTCAAATACAACAAAGTCGTGTCCTTTGACTTTATCGGTGATCTCCCGGATTTTCATTTCGAAGCGGATATCGGGCTTGTCGGAACCGTAGTATGTCATGGCGTCATTATAGCTGATACGGGGAAACTGCTCCTTAAACTCCACCTTGAGCACACTCTTGAAGAGATGTTTCATCAAATCCTCGAAAGTGTTGAGTACATCCTCACGCTCCACAAAGGACATTTCGCAGTCAATCTGGGTAAATTCCGGTTGACGGTCTGCACGCAGATCCTCATCTCTGAAGCAGCGAACAATCTGGAAATATCTGTCGTATCCGGCCACCATCAAGAGTTGTTTGTATTGCTGGGGGCTCTGGGGAAGCGCATAAAATTCACCCGGGTGCATACGGCTCGGCACTACGAAGTCGCGTGCCCCTTCAGGAGTGGATTTGATCAGGAAAGGGGTCTCTACTTCTATGAAATTGCGGCTGTCGAGAAAGTTGCGGGTCTCGTGAGCCAGTTTGTGACGAAGTGTAAGAGCACGTTTGAGAGGATTGCGCCTCAGGTCGAGATAGCGATATTTCGCCCTGATCTCTTCCCCTCCATCCGACTCGTCCTCTATTGTAAAGGGAGGGGTTTCGGATTCGTTAAGGATGTTGAGGTGGGTGAGTTTGATCTCTATATCTCCGGTAGGAATGCGGGGATTTTTGCTCTCTCTTTCCTCTACCCTCCCCATCACCTGTATTACAAATTCGCGTCCGAGGCGGGATACTTTGTCATTGAGCTCACTCGATGAGGACTCGTCAATCACCACTTGTGTTATGCCATAGCGGTCTCTGAGGTCTATGAAGCTCATTCCTCCCATTTTGCGGGTTTTTTGTACCCATCCCGCAAGGGTCACACTCCGGCCTACATCTTCCAGCCGCAGTTCACCGCAAGTATGTGTTCTGTACATATTATTATTCAAAGCTGGGTTCCATAATCATTATCCTATACCCTTCGGCCAGTTTTTTAGCCCACACAAAGTAGCCGGTGGCACTTAAATGTATGCCATCAGTTGTGTACTCATCTGCAAGATCTCCGTTAGTGTCGCTCAAGAGCGATGCGATATCGATATATATATATTCGTATCTATCTTTTCCGGCATCCAACAACTTGTTGAGTTCGGTTATTCTTTCGTTGTTGCCTTCATAAAATTTTGTTTTCGGATTGAGGGGAAGAACGCTATGCACGTAAAGTATGGTATTGGGCATCTCTTTCCTAAGTTTAATGATGAGCGATTCATATTTAGCCCATATCTCCAAAATGGGGAGCTCCTGGTCGTTGAGAAGGTCATTGGTAGAGGTCATCAGGAAGATTTTGCCGGCATTTTCATCAGCAATCTCATCAACCCTGTCGATTATCCCCTCAATGACATCTCCGCTGATACCACGGTTGAGGATGTTGAGGAAGGGGAAGAGTTCCTTCCAGGGGGCATTATTGATGAGACTGTTGCCAAGCATTACAACTGACCTTTCTTCGCTGTTGGGAAGAGATCGTAAGATGGAAAGACGGTGATTGTAGTGGTCAAATCTTTCGGCTTTCACCTCTTCTTCCTGTGCCTTATTCAGGGCGGTCAGGCCCACAAAGGGTTCAATTGCCTTTGCATAGGCCTCATAACCGGCTCCGTTGAGCAACATCCCATTCCAGCTATATGCGGGATTGATGGCTCCGCTCTCATCGGTAAGCACGGTTGCCATGTCGATGAAGGTAAAGCCGGTTTCCTCGGCAGATTCAGCCAGAGAGATGTTAAGTTCTGCCGTTTGTGCTATCTGTTCGGCAGTCATTTCTCCCATAGGGGTGACTCCTATGTAGTAAATCTCACTTTCAGGGGAGGCTTTTTTTATGAGGCTGCATATTTCAGATACACGTTTTAGAATTGCCGCATTGTCATCTCCATGCATGATGTCTCTTGCACCGGCACTCAGAAAGATTTTTTTAGGTTTAGCTTTGGCTATACCGCCTATCCTATATAGAATATGTTCGGTGCCGTCGTATGTGATACCTCTGCCGATAACTTTGACTGATCCAAAAAAGTCACTCCACATACCCCTGTCAATGAAGTCGTCACCCACTAACACTATATTGGATGTATCCACCGGCAATTCGGCATACATTACATGTTTCTCAAGGAAATAGGGTTCGTTGGTGTACCATGATGGTTCCACGGCCGTCTCCCTTTTGCAGGAAGCGGTAAATATTACTGCGACAAATGTCGCCAGAGTTAATAGAAATAGTTTGTTTCTCATTTTATCATCATTTTTGTCATTATACATTGAAAAGAAAGTGCATTATATCGCCATCCTGTACCACATATTCTTTGCCTTCACTGCTTATTTTACCCGCAGCACGACAGGCAGCTTCAGATCCAAGTGCAACATAGTCATCATATTTGATTACCTCGGCACGTATGAACCCTCTCTCGAAGTCGGAGTGTATGACTCCGGCGGCCTTCAAAGCCTTAGCTCCCTTTTTAATGGTCCATGCCCTTACTTCAGGTTCTCCCACGGTGAAGAAGGTCTGCAGGCTCAGTAGCGAATAGGCAGATTGTATCAGACGCACCAATCCGGAACTCTCCAGCCCTATCTCCCGCAGAAACATCTCTCTCTCCTCAAAGCTTTCCAATTCTGCAATTTCCGATTCGGTCTTGGCGGCAATAACCAGTATCTCGGCATCTTCACCATTGACAGCCTCACGTAACGCATCCACGTAGGCGTTACCCGATAGAGCAGAGGATTCATCTACGTTGCAAACATACATCACGGGCTTGTTGGTGAGCAGATAAAATTCCTTTGCAATCTTGGCCTCTTCTGCATTCTCAATCACAACTTCACGGGCATTGCGACCCATCTCCAGCTTCTCCTTATATCTGAGCAGCAGCTCCAGGACCTTTTTTGCCTGTTTATCACCACCTGCCTGCGCTTGTTTCTGAACCTTCACGATACGGTTGTTGACCGTATCCAAATCTTTAATTTGAAGCTCTATATCTATAATTTCCTTGTCTCTTACCGGATTAACGCTACCGTCCATGTGGACTACGTTGGGGTCGTCAAAGCAGCGGAGTACATGCAATATCGCATCTGTTTCACGAATATTGGCCAGAAATTGGTTGCCGAGGCCTTCGCCTTTGCTTGCTCCCTTTACAAGTCCTGCTATATCTACGATTTCCACGGTGGTTGGTACCACGCGGCGCGGTTTAACCATCTTTTCAAGTACGGTAAGCCTATCGTCCGGTACGATGGTAAAACCTATATTGGGCTCTATCGTACAAAAAGGGAAATTGGCTGCTTGTGCCTTTGAGGAGCTGATGCAGTTGAAAAGAGTTGACTTTCCAACATTTGGCAGTCCTACTATTCCACATTTAAATCCCATATATAATTATTGCAAAAAGCTGTAATTATTGTTGCAGTAAACTGCAAAAGTAATAATTATTTGTTTATCTTGGCGCTAAAACAAGGAGGTATGTGATGAGAGGGTTATTTTTGAGCATTTTGCTCATTGTTGCAGCTCCGCTTCAGGAGCGGGCGAAAGAAGAAATCAGAGTGATGTTTTGGAATGTCGAAAATTATTTCGATCCCTTTGATGATGAAAAAACCAATGATGAGGATTATATTTATGGGGGTCGGTACGGTTGGTCGTGGAAGCGGTTTATTCGTAAACGCAACGCCATTGCCAAAGTCATAGTCTCTTCAGCGGGTGAGCCGGGAACGTGGCCGGATCTGGTGGGGTTGTGCGAGGTGGAAAACAGGATGGTGCTTCGCCAACTTACGGAGCAAACTCCTTTGGTGCGTTTGGATTGGGGAATAGTACATTATGATTCGCCGGACAAGCGTGGTATAGATGTGGCGCTACTTTATCGTAAGGAGCGGTTTAAAGTATTGCGCTCGAGAGCAGTGGAAGTATCTCTTCCCGACAGCTCCGCCACACGCGATATTCTGTATGTATGCGGTATTATGTTACAGGGAGAGTGCGCTTTGGATACGCTCCATCTATTTGTCAACCACTGGCCCTCCAAGTTGAGTGATGATTCAGTTACTTCTCCACGAAGAATGGCAGCCGCAGAGGCTTTGAAGGAAGCAATAGATTCGGTGAGAATATTTTCGCCAGAGGCGGCAATAATAATAATGGGGGATTTCAATGACACTCCCGATTCCCGCATCCTTACCGATTTTTCGAGGGAAATGGGATTCTACTCCCCGGCTGCCGGTTTAGCCTCTAGGGGGCAGGGCTCCATAAAATATAAAGGTGTCTGGGAGCTCATAGATCAATTTTTCCTTTCAGGAAATCTTCTCGGGAGGGTTATTCAATGGGATGACGGTGCCTTTATGCGCATATTTGCTCCCGAATTTTTACTTGAGGCAGATAAAGAGTTTCTTGGGCAAAAGCCCAAGCGAACATATATCGGACCGCGCTACAACGGAGGGGTGAGTGACCACCTTCCTATTTTGCTGCGATTGCAGCGAAAAATGCATATATTTGCACAATGAAACAGTATCTAGACCTCCTCGAACACATAATGCGTAACGGTACCGACAAAAGTGATCGTACCGGTACCGGCACCAGAAGTGTTTTTGGTTATCAAATGCGCTTTGACCTGAGTCAGGGTTTTCCGGCGCTGACTACCAAAAAACTCCATCTGAGATCCATAATATACGAACTGCTCTGGTTTATAGCGGGAGATACAAATATCCGCTACCTCAATGAGCATGGAGTGACGATATGGGATGAATGGGCAGATGCCAACGGAGATTTAGGTCCCATTTACGGTCACCAGTGGCGTAGTTGGCCGACTCCCGACGGTGGCACAATAGATCAGTTGACGACACTGGTCAAGTCGCTTAAAAGCAATCCTGACTCTCGTCGTCATATCGTATCTGCATGGAATGTTGCGGAGGTTGGAAAAATGGCCCTTCCGCCCTGTCATGCACTTTTCCATTTCTATGTGGCGGGAGGGAAGCTCTCATGCCAACTCTATCAACGCAGTGCAGACGTATTCCTTGGAGTGCCCTTCAATATTGCTTCTTATTCACTGCTTACCATGATGCTGGCGCAGGTATGTGGCTATATCCCCGGAGAATTTGTCCATACCTTTGGAGATGCTCATATCTACAGCAATCATTTTGAGCAGGTAGCTCTACAGCTCTCCCGTGAGCCTCGTCCGCTCCCTAAAATGAATATCAACCCTGAAAAGAAGGATCTCTTCAACTTTGAGTATGAGGATTTCACTCTCGTAGGATACGATCCCCATCCCGGAATAAAAGCCCCCATAGCCGTATGAGTAGAGTACCTATCATCTCCATTATCGTTGCAGTTGCGACCGATGGAGCCATTGGAAAAGCCAACACCATGCCCTGGCATATTTCTGAGGATATGAAATATTTCAAACGGGTTACTCTCGGCAAATGCGTCATTATGGGTCGAAAGACATGGGAGTCCCTCGGCAGCAAGCCTCTTCCCGGTCGGGATAATATAGTTATCAGCCGTTCTCTCTCCGTGGATGATTTAGGGGAGATTCCTTCACGGCTGCATTTTGTCACTTCACTTGATAGCGCCATCAATCTTGCATTATCTATTTCTGCAGAAAGCGGAGAGAATGAGGTATTTGTCATCGGAGGAGGTCATATCTATCATCAGGCATTGGAAAGAGCATCGAGAGTCTATATCACCGAGGTGCATACATCCGTACCCGAAGCAGATACATTTTTCCCGGTTCTTGATCCGGAGAAATGGCATATTGCTACCCGCAGCGGTATTGCCATGGATGAAAAGTCAGGTTTAAACTATGAATTTTTGATATATGAGTGCTAATAAATCACAGCTTTCAAGCACTACCGGACGTGACTCGTTCACCAGTTCATTTGGAGTACTCGTTGCACTGGCAGGTTCTGCCGTAGGATTGGGCAATCTGTGGAGGTTCCCATATTTAGTGGGAGAAAATGGCGGAGCCGCCTTTATCTTCATTTATATTGCTTTCGTTTTTATCCTCTGTCTTCCGATAATGTATTCGGAATTTATCATAGGACGAAGAAGTCAGAGAAATGTTTTTGGGGCATTCAAAGTGCTTGCACCCGGTTCCAAATGGGGGATAGTAGGGATTTTTTCGGTACTTTCATCTCTTTGCATACTATCGTTTTATAGTGTTGTGGGAGGATGGTCTATCGAATATCTGGTAAAATCCATAACTTTTGATTTTACCCGTGAGACCGGAGGCAATCTTGAAACGATGTTTGGTGAATTTGTTTCCTCTCCGATAAAGCCGCTCATCTGGCATGTGGTATTCTTGCTTCTGACCGCTATGGTAGTGATTGCCGGAATCAAAAATGGTATTGAGAAATATACCAAAATGATGATGCCCCTCCTTTTTGTGATGATAATCATCATTGCGGTACGCTCGGTGACCCTTGAAGGGGCAAATGAGGGTATAGTCTATCTTTTCAAACCCGATTTTTCCAAAGTGACTTTTGATATGATGCTCTCTGCGCTGGGCCAGGCATTTTTCTCGCTTTCCATAGGTTGCGGGACTATAATGACCTATGCCTCCTATGTCAGCAAAAGTGAAAATATAGTAAAGACGACCGCACTTACAGCAGTAGCCGACACCACTTTTGCAATCATTGCAGGCCTGGCAATAATGCCGGCGGTATTTGCCTTTGGGATCAGTCCGGGAGAGGGCCCCGGCCTCGTATTCATTACATTGCCAAAGATATTCGCGCAGATGCCACTTGGGGGCCTGTTGGCCATCATTTTCTTCTTTGTGCTTCTAATCGCCGCATTGACCTCCTCTATTTCTCTGTTGGAGGTGGTTGTAGCATATCTCAAGGAGGAGTTCAAGATTAAGCGTACCACGGCAGTAATCATCGGTTCCTCAATTTTCCTTGTAACGGGAACTCTCGCTTCTCTCTCCATGGGAGTGCTTTCGGATGTCAAGATATTTGGAAAGACTTTCTTTGATCTCTTTGACACCCTTTCTTCCGACTTTTTCTTGACCACATGCGGCCTATTGGTTGTCCTCTTTGTGGGCTGGAGACTCGGCAAGGCCAATGTGATGGATGAACTCACCAATAGCGGTACTCTCAAGCTTCCAAAATGGTTCACAGAAATGACATTCTTCATCATTCGTTTCGTCGCTCCGGCAACCATTTTGGTGATAATGATTTTTGGATAGTTTCGAGTATGTAGTGTGTAGTTGATGCAAGAGTTTGATAATTAAGAGTGAAGGTAATAGTTATTGGCAAATTATCATCAGTATATTACAGTTATTTTATTGTTTATCTGTAATATATTACGGATAATTGAGTATTTATCCTCAACATGCTACGGATAATTAACCCCGCACCCCGTACCCCGCACTGCGTACCTCCAAACTAAAAATGGGCAGCCGTATGGCCACCCATTTTTGTTTGGAACTTACTCCGACTATCTGAGAATCTTCGCAAACTCTATGTCTGTGAGCATCCTCTTTGCGTAGTCTTCTCTCTGAGATGCTTTTTCAAGCTCTGCCTTACAGGTCTCAGCGTCGCCTTTACGTGCAGCTATTACAGCTCTGAGGTAAGAGGCGTGAGGGCATTTGCACTTTACAACTGCCTTTTCAGGCTGACCGTTTAGGATATGAGCGAGGGGCTCGTTGTGGTCACCTGTGCCGTCAAGTTTGGTGAGAGCTTCTTTATATCTGCCTTCTAGAATGTCAATAACTGCGGCGTTGATCTTGGCCTCGGGGCGGTGACAATCATTGAACCACTTCATTGCTTCTGCATTTTTGCCTTCGCGCATAGCGATAACACCCATTGCATTCTTATAGTAGCATTTTTTATCATTAATCTTCTCAAGAAGAGCCTTGGCTTCGCTATTCTTCATAAGGTCGAGATAGACACAAGCAGCATTGTATTTCGCGCGGTCGCTGTCAAACTTGTCAATAGCCTTTTTGTAGATATCCAGTTTAGCGTTGTTGTCTTTCACGAGAGTAGCTGCACGGAGAAGAGCCTCTTCATCAAGTACGTTGATATTGGTCTCCACAAGCTCCTTGAGTTCGTCTGTCGAGTAATTGGTATACTCTATATTGGCAATGAATCTTGCACGGCGAAGTTCCGGAAGAATAGTCTCTGCAAGTGTCTTGTATACTTGAGACATGTTTCTGATCTCTCTTTCGCGTACGTTGGAATCACTGTACATTGAAAGAACGCGGAGGATAAGCTCTTTGTCTTCAATATTTGAATTTTTCACAAGCTCCTGGAAGCCTTCCCAGTCCTCTCCGAGGCTCTTTGTGCTTACTGCACCTGTCTCGAGTTTCTTTGCAAACTGGTTAAATGCCCTCTCTGCACTCTTTTCGCGATTTGCAGAGAGTCTGTTGTTGAAGTCTACGGCACCTTCAGGAGATGCATAGGCAACTATATTAGTACCCTTAACCTCTCTGCGCTCATCTTTTGCAAGGTCTTTGAGAGCTTGCTCAAAGTTTTTGATGTCCTCACTCTTAAGCTGAGAGGGACGTACGGTTGCGCTATTCACAAGATAGAGAATCTGTGCCTCTTCGGTCTCGGGAATCACCTCCTTATAGTTGTCCTTCATCTTTACGTATGCACCTTCGGTCTCTACAAGCATGTAGGTAGTGTAGGCACCGTCAGCAATCTTGATGTCGGCAGGGAAGGGGAATTCTTTACCTTTGTAGAGTACGGTTGCACGAGCGATTAGTTGTGATTTCTCCATGCCGGGAACATATTTGAAATGGATGCGTTCGCTGATGGTTGCACCATCCTCGGTAACGAGTTTGTAGTTGTCGGTAATCTTTTCGCCCTGATATACAAAGGGCTTGCCCTCAACCTCTCCACCACTATAAACCAATACGGGAATCACCTCAAGAATTGCCTTTGGATGGAAGTATTCAGCAGGGAATGTAACGTCAACAACAGCGTCGATGTTGCCTGCAATCACTTCGAGAACTTCGGGATTGCAATTGATTTTAACCTGGTCGGCGGCTTCAATCATCTTGGTAGGATTGCCGCAGGAAGCCATAGCTACTGAAACGAAAGCTATGAGCATAAGATTGATGATGTTCTTTCTCATAAAAATATAATTGTTTTTGTTAAAATAATTCGTCGGAAAATAATTATGTTTTATCATACAAATATAATGATAATTTTTTTCAGATAAAAATTTATAACTTTGCAATTATGGATTTAAGGCAAATTAAGGATAAATATCAGATTATCGGAAAGGATCCGAGGCTCGACAGAGCCATTGAAGCAGCGGTCAATGTGGCTTCTACCGACCTCTCCGTGATTGTGACAGGTGAAAGCGGCGTAGGAAAAGAATTTATTCCCAGGATTATTCACGATCATTCTCCCCGTAAACACAAACGTTATATTGCGGTGAACTGCGGAGCTATTCCCGAAGGAACGATAGATTCCGAACTTTTCGGCCATGAAAAGGGTGCCTTTACCGGTGCGGTTGATAGCCGTAAGGGCTATTTCGAAGAGGCGGACGGGGGTACAATCTTCCTGGATGAGGTAGCCGAACTACCGGTAGGTACTCAGGTACGCCTGCTCAGAGTGCTGCAGAACGGTGAGTTTATAAGGGTGGGTTCTTCCAAGGTACAGAAGACCGATGTAAGAGTAATAGCAGCAACCAATATTCATCTTGACCGCGCTGTGGCAGCGGGCAAATTCAGACGCGACCTCTACTACCGCCTAAATACGGTTCCGATAGTGATGCCTGCCCTCAGGGAGCGCAAGGCAGATATACGTATGCTCTTCCGCAAGTTTGCGAGCGATTTTGCCGATAGATACACGATGCAACCGGTGCGTTTGGATGATGAAGCGATGCAGCTTCTTGAGAATTATCCGTGGCCGGGTAACATTCGTCAGCTCAAAAGTGTTACAGAGCGTATTTCAATTATGGAGACAGATCGTCTGATTACGGCAGAGAAGCTCTCCGCTTATCTTCCTAAAGATCATTCCTCCCAAATGCCTGTACATACCGGAAGTTTCTTCGATAGTTGTTCCGACCCATATAGGGAATTTCTCATCCAGCTCTATGCCCAGTATCAGCAATTGAGAATGGATGTGGATGAGCTTGTCCGGATCGTGAAAGGGAGTGCTCCTACGCAACAGGTACAACAGGCTCCCACCATCAATCATACCCACATGCTCACTGAGGGTTCCGAGGTGCGGGTTCCGGGTCCGGTGATCGAGGTTGAGGAGGTGGAAAATCTTAACGAACAAGAGGAGGGGACTCCTCTCACTTTGGATCAAATTACCGGCAGAGCAATAGCAGAAGCATTGCATCGCAATGCAAATAACCGCGAGAAAGCTGCTGCGGAACTGGGTATCTCCGCGCGCACCATTTACAGGAAGATCAAAGAATTCAATCTGGAATAAGAGATGAAATGAGACGAATATCCAAAATATTGCTTCCTCTGATCGCTCTTTTAGCGACAGCTACTCTGGTTACAGGTTGCTGGCTTTACTCTTTTAGCGGTACATCCATCCAGCCGGATGTTAAAACCATCTGTATCGAACCGGTCCAGAATAGGGCACTCAAGGTCAACCCTTCACTTGCTAACTCCTTACATGAGGCACTTACGGATAAATATCGTAAACTTACCCGTCTGGAACAGGTGGAGGATGCCGGGGATCTCTATGTGCTGGCTGTCATTGAGGGCTATGATGTCTCTGCAACCGCAATTACTGCCGATGAGGTGGCAGCCAGAAATCGTCTCACCGTCACCGTGAAGGTTAAATTTGTCAATGAAAAGTATCCGGAAGAAAATTTTGAGAAAAATTTTGCGGGGTATGAGGATTATGACTCAGACCGTTCTCTTGATGAAGTAGAAGCTACGCTTTGCGATACGATAATTGAAAAAATTGTTGAAGATATTTTCAACGCAACAGTAGCCAACTGGTAACACCCCTTTATAGATGAAACTTAGAGAGCTCTCCATATCGGAACTTGAAGAAATGCTGGAACGCTATCCTTGGTTTGCAGCAGCGCACAGGGAGTTTGTCATTCGCAAAGGCGGAGCCGGTGATGAGGAGCTGCGTCGTGCAGCTGCAGCAGCAGGAATACACCTGCTCAGCCGTCATTTTTTCGTCAAGTCGGTCAGGAGGTCCATAAAAGAGCGTCTATATGATGACGACGTCATATTTGGAAAGCCATCCAATGCCGAGCATAGACTCAAGTACTATGTTGTAGGAGGGGACTATTTCGGTCAGGAGGATTTCAAGGAGCTGGAGCGTAGCGGAGAGGCATTTAAGGAGACCTTCAATATCAATCCCATCTCATCGACGCTGAGCTCTCTGCCCGATTTTGATTTTGAAAATAGGAATACCGGGGAGGATGATTCCGAACAGTTTTATACTGAAACTCTTGCAAGAATCTATGTAGAGCAGGAGTTTTATAATCAGGCACTTTCAATTTATGAGAAACTAATTTTGTTATATCCGGAAAAAAGTGCTTACTTTGCGTCCCTTATAGAAAATATTAAAATACTAAAATAACCCAATCATGCAAGCAGCATACGTTACAGTCTCTATTATTATAGTTATTTTGAGCATTCTGCTCACCCTCGTGGTTTTGATACAGAATTCCAAAGGCGGTGGGCTGGCAGCAAATTTTGCAACGGGTAACCAGGCATTCGGAGTTCGTCAGACGGCCGACTTTCTTGAGAAGATCACCTGGGGTCTGGCAGTTTCAATTTTGGTACTTTGTGTAGTTGCCACATTCCTTATTCCTGACAGGAATGCTTCAGGCTCAAAACTAAGAGAAGCCATTGAGCAGCAGGTGACCACTGAAGGTACTCCTATCGTAAACCCCGAAGTTGCGGTCCCTGTAGAACTCCCAACCACTCCGGAGTCTGATAATAATTAGTGGGAAAGGTACGTTTAATAGAAAAAGTGACGATTTTGTCACTTTTTTTTAAAAAATAATACTTTGTATTGCAAGGTATTTAAAAAAATATATATATTTGCATTGCAAAATTATTTGCATAGCCAACAATTTTATTCAAATAAATAAAGAGCAATTATGAAAAAAGTAGTAAATGCAGGTATCGGAGGCAGACCTTTCATTCTGGAAGAGGATGCTTTCAGCAAATTGGAATCTTATCTCTCTTTCTTTAAATCTAAAATCAATATGGGTTCTCAGGAGAAAGAGGTGATGGATGACCTGGAAATGAGGATTGCCGATCTTTTTGAAGAGAAACTCGGCTCCGGAAGTGAAGTTGTCACCCTACAAATGGTTGAAGAGATTATCTCTCGTCTTGGCATGCCGGATGGCAGCTCCCCCTTTGAAAATGGTGGTGATACTTCATCCTCTGCTTCCGCATCAGCGGAGAGCAAGGGCCCCCGCAAATTATACAGAGATCCTGATGACCGTGTTATCGGGGGCGTCTGTAGCGGTCTCGCCCAGTACCTTAACATTGACGTCGTACTTGTACGTATTCTCTTTGTGGTGTTTACACTTATTGGCGGCGCCGGCATCTGGGTATATATTATCCTATGGATCGTAGCTCCCCAAGCTCTGACGGCTGCGCAGAAATGTGAGATGAGAGGGTGGCCTGTCACTGCGGAGAATATTAGAAAGGCTTCACAGTCACAAAACAGAAAATAACGGTTATGGAACACATTGTTGACAATATTAAATCACAGATGAGGAAAGGATTGCTGGAATATTGCATCCTGCTTATCCTCAATAAAAAAGAGGCCTATGCCTCCTCGATCATAGAGGAACTCAAGAAAGCCAATATGATCGTTGTGGAAGGGACCCTTTACCCTCTACTTATACGCCAAAAGAATCAGGGGTTGCTCAACTACCGATGGGAAGAATCTACCCAGGGACCCCCGCGCAAATATTATATGATTACAGAAAAGGGACGCATGCTAATAAGCGAGATGGACCTCGCCTGGCAGGAAATAGTATCCACAATAGAAACAATTCGAAAATGAAAAAAGTAGAAAAAGTAAGCATAGGCAGATATGCTTTTACCCTCTATGAAGAGGCATATTACAAGGCATCGGAGTACCTTGACGAGCTCAGCAACTATTATTCAAATAGGGAAGGCGGCAACGAAGTTATGGAGGGCATAGAGGAGAGAATGGCAGAGCTGCTCCTGGAAAAATGTGGTCCCGGAGGTATAGTGAGTGTGGAGATGATATCGGAAGTTATCTCCATCCTCGGAAGGCCCGAGGTCATCGAAAATGCGGATTCCGATGGATCGGCAGGCTCCGGCAGCAACCTTCATTACAATGCAAAGAAAAAACTCTTTCGCGACCCCTCCTCAAGGATTTTGGGTGGAGTCAGCAGCGGTCTGGCTGCCTATTTCAATATAGAGACAGCTCTGGTCAGAGTTATCTGGGTGGTTCTGTGGTTTGTCTTCTCCTCAGCGGGAGCCCTGACCCTCCCCGTATTTGGCGGAGCCTTCATACCCATTGTATATATTATAATGTGGCTGGTAATTCCGCCGGCAAAGACTGTGCAGCAGCGTTGCCAAATGAGAGGAGAGGATGGCACGTTAGGGGATCTGGAAAAGAATATTGCCAAGGGAGCAGACTATGTGGGTCGTAAGGCAAAGGAGATCGGTAACTCGGATTTCTGGAAAACTATCGGAAGAGTGTTTAGTATCATCATCGGCATGATTTTGCTCATCATCGGTGTTTCAGGCCTTATGGTAGGCGTGTTAGGGCTCTTCGGCATAACTTTCTTTAACTATACGATACTCGACATGGGTTTAGGGTGGCTATCAGAGTACGCTCCGATATTTGCCTTGAGCCTACCTGTAATGTTGCTTAAAACCGTTATAATGCTGGTGGTTCTTTTGCCCTTCCTCGGTATGTTGTATGGTGGTATACAGATGATTTTCGGCTTCAAACCTCCAAAATGGAGGCCCGGTCTGATCATTTTCGTGATTTGGATGATTGCGCTTATAGCATTGGTAGTGCTGGGCTTAGCGGGAATCTTTTCGGTAGGATGATCTTTAGTGTAAAGTATAAATTTATTGGTTTAATTAAACCTTTTAAAACAATTGTAGTCAAAGATACGACTATTCGTTAGTTTTTCTTAGGTTAAGTGAGGGGGGCTGCACCAATTCCATTTCTGGTGCAGCCCCCTGAACTTTTATATCTCCGCTTAAAGGCTCTCGCAGAAGTTAACCAGCGCTTTTGCAAAAGATTTCCAGGACATCGTCTCTTTAAATTTTCGGATGTTTTCCGTAAAGAGGGATTTATAAGGATGGCTGAAATAGGACTCTATGGCCCTAACGACGCCTTCAGCCGAGATTTCATCAGCCAATATGCCGATGCCCGGCTCTTCAATACTCTCTTCGAGGCCACCTGTCCTGGTAGCAACTACCGGTATTTCGAAATGAAGTGATATTGCTGTTATACCGCTCTGGGTCGCACTTTTATAGGGTAGAACGCATAGGTCTGCTGCGGAGAAAAAAGCCGGCACTTCATAGTCATCGATATATCTGTTGAATATAACGATGCGCTCCGCCAAAGAGTGGTTTTTTGCAACGAGGTTTGCAATTTGGTCCCGGTATTTGTCAAAACTACCATAACTTTCTCCGGCAATGATCACTCTGTAACTATCATCGAGGTGTCCCATCGCTTCAATAAGCAGATCAAGTCCCTTATAATCACGGATAAGTCCGAAAAAAAGCAGGTTCTTTTTGTCCGGCTTGATCCCCAGTCTTTCGCAGGCCTCATTTTTCTCCATTTTTGCTCCAAAATGATCGTAGGGTGGATGAGGCTTGAGAATATAGGGCTTATCGGGAGTAAGACTCAGCATATCTTCGAGTACTGAGCTGCTCATGGCGATACATCCGTTAATCGGCTTTAGAAACCATTTTGCAAAGGGTTTATCGAAGAATTTTCTCTCGTGTGGGATAATATTATCAGTAATTGTAATCACTTTGATACCCTTTCTCCTAAGCAGTCTGGCTACCGTTCCCAATGCGGGTGCAAGAAAGGATATCCAGTATCTCATTATGACCAGATCCGGCTCCAGTCCGGCTATCTTCTTTGCGGTGCTGAAATAGGAGAAGGGATTTATTGAGTCCAATACAGCAATACTCTCTATTACTTTTGCATCGTCCTGCTCAGTTACATATTGAGTCTTACCCGGGAAAAGAAGCGAAGGATATTGTCTCTTAAATGTGAAAGCCTTGACTTGATGCTCCTTACCCAGCTCTTCGTAAAGATTTGCATTGAATTGGGCGATGCCTCCCCTGAAGGGGTAAAAAGTGGAGAGAAATGCTATTTTCATAATAACACAAAGATAATAAATATTATCACTTTATCATCAAAGCACTTTTTCTCACGAGAGTGAGGTAGAGACTGCGTACCAGCAGATGGACGAAATAGGCGAGATAGAGCGACTGGATGCCCATTATTGGCTGGAGGGCGATGTAGGTAACTATGAATAGCCCTGCAGACCATATCATACTATTGCGCAGGTATTTGGTTGCCGTGGCTCCAATAAAGATCCCGTCCCAGGTAAAGGCGATGCAGCTTACCACGGGCATGAGCAGCAGCCAGAATAAAAATGGAGTAGAGGCCTCCACAACCTCAGGAGTGTCGGTCATAAGCCGGAACATCGGCTTGCCGAAAAGAGCATAGATGAGAGTGGATAGAGCACTTATACCGAAGCTCCATATAAAAATCCAGCGTATTGTACCTTTCAAATAATTTTCATTTTTCTCTCCAATAAAACGCCCCACAAGTGCCTCTCCCGCATAGGCGAAACCATCGATAAAATAGGAGAAGAGCAGCAGGAGCTTCATCATAACCGAACTTACTGCCAGTAAAGTATCGCCATATTTTGCCGCCATTGAGGTAAATCCTATATATATTACCAGCATTCCGAGCGAACGGATGAACAGGTTTCCGTTGATTGAGAAAAATTCCTTCATCTTGTTCAACCTGATGCTCGCCCGCACCGATATCAGATGGAAATGTTCCCTGAAATTGTAGCACATCAGTACAACGGCCAGTAAAAGTCCGCTGTACTGCGCCACCACCGTTCCGGCAGCTACGCCCGCTACTCCCATCGGAGTATGGATGGCTAAAATATAACTTACCACCACATTGACTACATTGACGGTAACATCTACGGCCATAGGTAGCACAGTGTTCTGCATGCCGATGAACCACCCCTTGAATACCATCAGCGAGAGCGTAGCCGGTGCTGCCCATACCCTGATGAAAAAATACTCCCTTGCAATACTCTCCACCTCGGGTGAGCTAACCACAAGCAAAAAGGCCGCTTCAATATAGATCCACTGGATGACCCAGATAAACAATGCTACAGTCAGGGCAGTGGCTATGCCTCGGGTGAAGGTATCCATCGCCTCCTTGAAATCTCTCCTGCCGTAAGCCTGCGCTGTTATACCACCGGTGCCTATCCTCAAAAATCCCATATTCCAGTAGAGCAGATCAAAGAGCATCGAACCTATGGCTATGCCTCCGATACTGGCTGCATCTCCCAGACGGCCGGCTATGGCAATATCTACTATACCCACGAGGGGTACGGTAATATTGGCCATAATGCTGGGTAGTGCCAGACGCAGGATATTTCGGTTGATGATGGAGATTTTCATCGATATTTGGTCTCTTCTTCAAGCATCCCGAGATAGGAATTGTATCTCTCGTATGAAATACTTCCCTCTTCAAGTGCCGCTTTAACGGCACAGTCCGGCTCGTGGGTATGAGTACAGGGCATGAATTTACAGTTGTCCATCACTCTAAGCATTTCCGGAAAGTAAGTGCTCAACTCATGTGGTTCTATGTCCACCAATCCGAAGCCGCGAATCCCCGGAGTATCTATGATGAAACCACCGCTACTCAGAGGGTACATCTCGTAGAAAGTGGTGGTGTGCCTGCCCTGTAGGTGTGCTTGTGAGATTTCCCTGATCTTAGGGTCCAGGGCAGGATCAATGGCGCGGATGAGTGAGGATTTTCCTACTCCCGAGACTCCCGAGAAGAGAGAGACATAATCCCCGCTTTCTCCTTTACAGAGTTCCCTTATAGGTTCTATCCCTTCGCCTGTCAGAGCTGAGACCTCCATTATCTCATATCCGGCGCCGGAATAGATCTGCTTGAACTCTTCCATGCGTTCCAGTGCATATTCGTCATAAATGTCAGTTTTGTTTATGACTAGTATGACTTTTATCCGATAGGCTTCGCAAGTTAGCAGAAATCTATCCACAAAGGCAGGTTTTACCTCCGGATATTCTATTGTAACTATCAGGAATACGCGGTTGAGGTTGGCTGCGATGATATGTGCCTGGCGAGAGAGATTGACCGAGCGACGGATCATATAATTAGTGCGAGGAAGTACTTCTTCTATGGTTGCAAGTATATTGCCTTCACTATCGCCCGGGGAGTATTTAACCTTGTCGCCTACAGCTATCGGATTAGTAGCTGTGGAGCCCATGAGACGAATTTTTCCGCGGATAACCGCGGGAAAAGGGTCCCATTCAGGCAGGCGTGAGAGCAGATAGTGACTGCCCG
>Ga0116172_10001346_pt1 | contig 22709 bp, 16 predicted proteins | sample AD_UKC083_MetaG_FD_89799 | JGI IMG/M metagenome (GOLD analysis project Ga0116172, IMG submission 89799) | Active sludge microbial communities of municipal wastewater-treating anaerobic digesters from USA - AD_UKC083_MetaG | ecosystem: Engineered > Bioreactor > Anaerobic > Digestate | place: USA... | reverse complement strand
GATGCTGGACGCTCAGACTTCAGGGATCCCGTCACTCCCTGCCGACAAACCGGATTCCCCGTCCTCATCCTTGCCCCGGAGGATACTTCATGCCTAGACTCTCCCTGTGAGGGGGGAGTGCAATGAAATCACCCAAAGAGAAGCAGATTGAAAACCGGATCCTTGAACTCGTCACAGGCAGGGCGCTGACACTCGCCGAGATGCTCTTTGCCGACAAGGAGATCGAAACCCTGCAGGAGTACGCCAACACGGTTTCCATCAATCGCATGAATTTCAACGACCATGGTCCGGTCCACATGAAAACCGTGGCCCGGAACGCCCTGGTCATCGCCGGAATCCTGCATCGGGCCGGTATCGCCTACACGCTTGAACGGGAGGGGGACGGAGATTTCGAAGACGTCCAGATGATCCTCCTCCTGGCGTCCCTCTTGCACGATATCGGGATGACCGTCGGCCGGGAAGAACACGAACGGATGGGCGTCATCCTCTCGCTGCCGATCCTCGACCGGATACTGAGCGCCATCGAACCCGACCTCCCCAAAAAAATCGCCATCCGCTCGATCACCCTCGAGTGCATCGCCGGCCACATGGCCAGCCGCAGGATCCATACCCTCGAAGCAGGCACCGTCCTGATCGCCGACGGCTGTGACATGAAAAAGGGCCGCGCACGGATCCCGATGATCCTCAATAATGAACCCAAGCCCGGGGACATCCACCAGTATTCGGCTGCAGCGATCGAGGATGTTTCACTGGAAGCCGGAACACGCAAGCCCCTCAGGATCACCGTATCCATGACAAGCTCCGTCGGGTTCTTCCAGGTTGAGGAAGTCCTCTTCCCGAAAATCAACTCCTCCACGGTCAAACCCCATGTTGAACTCTTGGCCGGCCTTCCGGACGAAGAACCGAAGTGCTATCTGTGAGCGGCGAAACACGGGAAAGCCCGGGAAGACAGGCCGCCACAGCCATCATTCCCCTGATCGTCTGGCTCACGGTCGACACCGTCTGGGGAAGCCTTGCCGGTCTGTTGGCAGGCAGCGGTGTCGTCCTGCTCCTGGCCCTGCACGCGTACCTTGCATACCGGAGATTCGACCGGGGCCTCCTCCTTGATCTTCTCCTGATGTCCGCGATCAGCTTGCCCGATATTCCGGGTGCGATCCCCCTCCCGGCCGGACTCGTTTCTCCCGGAGTGGAACTGTTCTGTGCCGCTCTCATGCTCCCGGTCTTTTTCAACAGACTCCCCAGAACGGTCACGGCAGGTCTCGAGATTCCACAAGCGATCAAGCCCCTTCTTGCCAGGGTGATGCAGGCAGCCGCCATCCTTCTCGTCCTGCACGCCCTGCTCCTGTTTGGAGCCTGGGCCAGCGCTGTCGAGCCTGCCGGAATCCTGCCATCCAACCTTCCCGGCGCTATACCGGGTACCCGCGAGCAATGGCACGCCGTCCTCGAATCGGCCAGTGGCCCCCTCTTCTGGATTCTCCCGGGCCTGCTCGCGGCGGGCTGGATCATCCGCACCCGGCGCCGGTTACGCACCCCCGACCCGGACGATGCCTCCGAATGGCTGGCCGTCGTGGACACCCGGGGAGAGGAGATCGCACGCGCCAGACGGGGCCTGCTCCATACCAGACCGGATCTCCTGCAACATGTTGTCCATCTCGTGATCCGCGATCCCTCGAACGAGAGCATCCTCCTCCAGAAACGCCGCGCCGACAGGGCCGCAGCCCCCGGACTCTGGGACACGGCAGCCGCGGGCCATGTCCGCGCAGGAGAAACGGCACAAGCGGCCCTGGTTCGCGAAGCACGGGAAGAACTCGGGATCACCCTAGCGGGCAAGGAACGATGGGTTGGCGCCTACATCCTGCGCGACAGACAGGAAAGCGAGTACACGGATCTCTGGCTGCTCGAGGAGAGCGGCCCTTTCCGTCCGGACAGAAGCGAGATGGATGCCTTGGTCTGGCATACCGCCGACCAGATTGCCCGGCTTGCAGATCAGGAAACCATCACCCGGGGTGCGCTCCAGGACATCGAACTCGTCAACCGGAAAGCATGAACGTGGTTCAACCCCCTCAGCGCTGGCCATCCCTGGGCGGAGCGAGAAGTTCGGAATAATAGTGCAGCCCCTGCGGTTTGAGCCAATACCCGTTTGTCCCGATCCGGACCCAGACCCAGTCAGAGGGTGTTCCGGCCCGTTTCCCGTCCCATGCCGCCAGGTACCAGCCCCTCTGCCGATCCTTGTCAGCCAGCGAGACTGCACCGGAACGGACCTCGAGGGAATCCAGGTTGGCGTCCTCGCGAAGCCAGCCACTCGAAGCAGCGACCAGGGCATGGGGACGATGATAGACAAAGGATCCGGCCGGACAGAGTATGGAAGTGAAGGCTGGAGGGACGAGCCGTTCCCGGTAGAGGAGCAGGCCTTCCTCGCGATACTCGCGGGATGTGCGCTCACCACTGGCCAGAACGCGGTGCTCCCATTGCGAACGGATGGCACCCGTCGAACTGCAGGCCGCCAGAAACCCGGCCAATCCGACAATCACAAGAACGATAAATCTCATACACCTTCCCGAAAAAACAAATTCGAACCAATATCTGTCTTCAAATGATAGACCGGAAGAACGATCCAGTCAAGGATTTCCGGATGGAGGCTCCTCCTGTCCGGCCATCTGCCAGGTTCCTGTCGAACAACGCGCCCTGTCTCTTATTCCTGCCCGGTACTTCTGTCAGCAGGTTTGCAAATGATCCTGTCCCGAAGGCATCCCGTATCCCAATCCTGTTCTTTTTGGTGAACAGCCTTAGTCCTCCGGGTAAAATTGTGGTCGGGAGATGGTCCACTGGCGCGGAGGATGGCCCGGGCGCAGTATCAAAACACATTGTTTCCGAATTTCTCCGCCCCGTCCAAGCAAGACCACCCGATTGGTTGACGCTTTTCCTCCTGACAACAGCGAGTGGGCCTCTTTTTCCTTGTCAGCAGGCCCGCACCCGGGCTACAATCCGGTATGCATTCCTCACGGCCCCATACCGCGCTCCTGGCTCTGTTCTTCGTGGTGCTGCTCCTTCCGGAGACAGGCCACCCGGCGGAAACCGCCCCGATAAAATGGAAAGCCGCACTCACCAGGGCATGGCGTGATCATGCCGCCGGCCGTTTTCCCCAAAGCCGCCTGGCCATCCGTCAAGCGTGCGCCTACGGGCTCGAACGCAACGACTGGCGGGCCGTCTACGAGGGCTTCATCATCCTCCAGGACTCGACGACAAGGGGCGAGACGATCCCGGCCTATTTTCAAACCTACCTCGAACGGGCCAGCTGTCTTCCCGGCGCGACAAACTCGCACCTGGCCTGCCGGCTCTTTGCCCGGATCTTCCTCGCCCGGAACAACCCGGACCTCGCAATCCCTCTGGCTGTCCGCTCGATCGAACTCGCCCTGGATGCCGGCCTGACGGGTGACGCGCTCCAGGCGGCCAGCCTCCTTCTCCCCGAAAACACCGGGGCCGCCCTCAACCACGAATCCGTCCAGGCCTGGATCGCCATCGCCCGGACCAGTCTCAGTTCCCGCTCCTGGAGCGATACGCTCCAGGCTGCCGGCCTGATGCACAAAGCCGACCTCCACGGGCTGGCCCGGGAATGGATCAACAGGGCGGCGGCCATGGCCCTCGCCAACAATGATGCCGTCACTGTCAACACCTCCTGCGCTCTCCTCATCGCTGCAGGCTATCCCGACGAAGCTGCAGTCTGGCAACAGCGGCTCAGATCGGTCTCCGGAAGACCATCCGCCAGCAACGGGAACGGTTGATCGATGGAGACCACCTGCTGCACCAGTGCCGACCAGTTCCTGGCCGCGCTCACAACCATTACGGACAAAAACGGCTTGCGCTACGATCCTGAAACGGTCCGCAGAGCCTGGGAGTATGCCGCCCTTTGCCACCGGGAACAGAAACGGCTCTCGGGCGAGAGTTATATCACCCATCCCTCCGAGACGGCCTTGATCGTCGCATCCATGGGAATCGACCAGACCAGCATCATCGCAGCCCTCCTGCATGACACCGTCGAGGATTCCGCCGAAGCCAATCCGGAGACCATCCGTACCGAATTCGGAAGCGATGTCCTGCACATCGTCGAAGGCGTGACCAAGATCAAACGGCTGCGGGCCGCCCACGGCCAGGCCGACCGGTCCGCCGAAAACATGCGAAAACTCCTCTTGGCGATGGCACAGGATATCCGGGTTATCTTCCTCAAACTGGCTGACCGGCTCCACAACATGCGTACTCTGGCCTGGCAGCCACCCGAGCGCAGACTCTATACCGCACGGGAGACCCTCGACATCTATGCCCAGCTCGCCAACCGCCTCGGTATCAGCTGGATCAAGACGGAACTCGAAGACCTTTCCCTCAAGCACCTCGATCCCGATGCCTACTACGCCCTCAAAAAAAGCATCGACGATACCCGTCGCGAACGGGACGACCGCATCAACCGTGTCATGCAGGAGATCGGTAGCGAACTCCGCCACCAGGGCCTCACCGTGGAGATCAAGGGACGGGCCAAGCATTTTTACAGCATCTACCGCAAGATGCAGACCAAGAACAAGTCGTTTGGCGAGATCCATGACCTGATGGCCGTCCGCATCATCTGCGAACGGATTCCGGACTGCTACCAGATCCTGGGGATCATTCACTCCCTCTATCGACCGCTCTACGACCGCTTCAAGGACTACATCGCCCTCCCCAAGTCCAACATGTACTCCTCGTTGCACACCACCATCGTCGGGCCTGACGGGAAACTTCTCGAGATCCAGATCCGGACCCGGGAGATGGACAGCATCGCCGAGGAAGGCGCCGCCAGCCACCTCCTCTACAAGGCCGGCCATACGGACGAGATGCGGGATATGGCCAGCACCCTTCCCTGGCTGGCAAAACTGAAAAACTGGCAGGACTCGCTGACCGATCCCCGCCAGTTCATGCAGGAGCTGACCGGCGAGATGCTCCAGGACGAGATCTACGTCTTCACGCCCAAGGGCGACGTCATCCGCCTGGTCACCGATGCGACCCCCCTTGATTTTGCCTATGCCATCCACACCGATGTCGGGCAGCACACGATCGGGGCACGGGTCAACGGGAAAATGGTTCCCCTCAAGACCGCCCTCAAAAATTGTGATGTCGTCGAGATCATAACGTCCCGGACCGCACACCCGACCAGTGCCTGGCTCCGCGTGGCCCGCTCATCCCGCGCCCGGCACAAAATCCGCGTCTGGCTGAAAAACGCCATGCTGGATACCGAGCAGCTTGATCTGGAAGTGCGGACCAGGGACCCGGCGCAGGGAAATGACCCGAAAAGCCGGCGGCGGCGGCCGGTGCCGGGATCCGGCGCCCAACCCCAACCCGAAGTTGAGATCGGGACACCGGGCATCGTGGTTGACGGTGAACGGAATCTGCTCTTCGAGTTCGCCCGGTGCTGCAACCCGCAGCCGGGTGACCCGATCCTGGGCTATCTCTCCCGCGGGAGAGGAATCAGCATCCACCGCCATGACTGTCCCAACATCCCCAACCTCTTGGGAGAACCGGACCGGATCGTGTATCCCGCATGGCGGGCCCGGGAGCGGGTCTTCAGGAAAACGATCAGCCTGGAAGCCAGTGATGACCCGTGGATCCTGCCCGACCTGGTGGCCCTGATCGCGGCCCACAACGCGGGAATCCAGTCCGTCCGCCGTCTCCCCCTCCCGGACGGGCAAACCCGGATCGATCTCGAGGTGGAATGCGCCACCGAAGCAGCATGGAACCTGGTCCAGAGTTCTCTCGACCAGAGCAAACGCTTCCGGACACTTGGCGATAGTACTTGAAAAAACCACTCGCCAATTGGTATATTTGTCATTATTCCACAGAAATCGGATACCATGGCAGCTGGAACCAGCATACTGTTGATAACGACAGAAAATCAGGTCACAACCGGGATCGCACGCCTGTTGCGCTCGCTCCATGACGCCAGTCTCAGGCTTGCAAGCTGCCACCCCGACGAGATCGGTGATTACGATTTCGGCGCACTCTCCCTCGTTCTTCTGGACAACGAGATGCCGGACGGAGCTTCCCAGGCCGTCCTCACCGAGATCACAACCTTGCCAGCCCATCCCCCGATCCTGCTCCTCTCGGATCCGACTGTCGAATCCATGCGCATCATGCTGGACGCTCTTGAAGCCGGGGCGGATGATTTCCTCCCGAGACCATCCGAAAACCTGCAAATGGATCCGGACGTGCTTTCCTCGTGCATCTCCGAAAAAGTCTTTTCCTTCACGAGACAGCCGGTCTTCCCCGACAGATCGGCGATCACCAAGCTGGAAGGGAAGAAGATCAAGACCGTCCCCGGGACCATCAGTATCATTGCACTCGGTCTGGGCACCGGCGGGACAAAGGCCATCATGAGCATCGTCCCCCAACTCCCCAAGCGGCCGCGGATCGCCTGTCTGGCCGTCCTCCAGGCGCCACCGCCCTTCCTTCCGCCGCTCTCGGCCGTCCTCGCTGAGCGTTCTCCCGTCGAGGTCCATCTTGCACGACATCACCTGGACATCCTTCCAGGCCGACTGATCCTTGCATCGAGTGCCATGCAAATGGGAGTCATCAAATGCGAGGACCGGTATCTTGTCGAGCACACCTTCGCCGATTCCGTTTCCGGACAACTGCCCTCGATCGACTACCTCTTCCGGACAATTGCGGATGCCTACGGGAAAGACGCACTCTGCGTCCTCATGACCGGAAGCGGGAGTGACGGGGTCTCCGGCCTGCGACTCCTCAAGAGCCGGGGCGCGCTCGTCCTCGGACAGCATCCCGAGACAAATGCGGCCCCCGAACGTGTTCTCCAGGCGATCGAACTCGGGATGTTTTCCGAATTGATCCCGCTCCCCCGGCTGGCCAAGCGGATCCGCGAGATCGTCAATATCTCCGAAGCGAAAAAAAAGGTGGCGAAACCCGTCAAGCAACCGCAATGACTTCGTTGCGCCAACCGAGATTCCGACCGAGGTGTACCCCATGAATTTTCTTCTGGTCGACACAAAAACAAGCCTCCGGGACATCCTGATCCGGAAGCTCTTCGCCAACGGGATCAATCTCTACTACGCCGAGACGCTGGAAGCGGCCCACAAAATCATCTCCTCGACAAAAATCACCATCCTCCTGATCGATATCGATGTCTATCCCACCAAGGCCTTTGCCTTCCTCAAAATGCTCGGACTCCTCCCGAGCAAGCCCGTCCGGATCGTCTCTTCCAGCCTGACGGACAAAAAGACGATTCTCCCCTTCGTCAATATCGGGATCGCGGGCTGGCTGGTCAAACCCTTCACCGAGGACAAAAGCCTTCCAAAATTAATGGACATCATCCGGGGCATCACACCCGCGGATGAACAACGGACATTCTTCCGTGTCACCCCCGGCAAAAACGACGACCGCAAGGTTTTTTTCCGGCTACCCTCGAGCGCCAAGCTCTACAGCGCGACCCTGCTCAACATCAGTGCGGGCGGACTGGCGCTCAACACACCCGAAGAGATCCCCGCCCCCGAGCTCGATCTCGGTGTTTTCATCTCCAAGATCCAGATCAAACTGGCATCGCAGGACATGGATCTCTCGGGCGAAGTCGTCTATAAGAGCGGCACTGTCTTCGCCCTGCGGCTCAAGGACTGTCACGAACGCGACATGTACATCCTTTCAAAATACATCTTCGACCATATCTCCATGACCGTCCATCCCGTGGAGTAATCCCCCTCTCCGGTGCGGAACCTCCGGGACTCGCGTCTCTTCGCCCGGGATACCCTGTATTCCGGGAGCATTGTTCATGATGAACAGCCTCAGCCCGACCGGACGCGGCACCAGCCCAGAACGCATCTTCTTCCGGGGCCACCGTCCTGTACCGTTCTTTTCCTGGCCATCCCTGACATTCCGGATGACCCATAAAAAAACAGGGGTGCCCCGCTTGAGCTGGAGCACCCCTGTTGTCTGTCAGGAATGAGGAAAGGGATCAGGCCTTGCTGGCTGACTCACTTACCTTCTTGTCCGTCAACTTCTCCATGAGGAGATACATCGGCGATGCAATGAAGATCGAGGAGTAGGTTCCAAACACGATACCGACGATCAGCGAGAATGCAAAGTCACGCAGGACTTCGCCGGCAAAGAGGTAGATCGAAACCGCCGCAAAGAGGGTCGTGGCCGATGTGATGATCGTCCGTGAGAGTGTTTCGTTGATACTGCGGTTGACAATCCCGGGAAGGTCTTCCTTGCGGGAGAACTTGAGACTCTCGCGGATGCGGTCAAAAACGACGATCGTGTCATTGATCGAATATCCGAAGATGGTCAACACAGCCGCTATCACCGGGACATTCATCTCGTTCCCCGTCAGGGAGACGACACCCAACATGATGATCATGTCGTGGATCAGGGCCACAATGGCCCCAACTCCGAAGCGGAAGTCAAAGCGGATCGCGATATACACGAGCATGATCAGTACGCAGAGAAGTGAGAGCCAGATCGCCGAATCCTGGAGTTCTTTTCCGATGTTTGAAGAAACCGAGTTGAACGATCCCCATTCGATCGTGGACGAGAACTCGACCGCCTTGCTGATATCGTACTGGGGCTGGGCCAAAAACAGCTTGGTCAATCCGTTCCGGATCTCCGTTTCGTTGACAGCCGTCTCGAAGGTCTGGCTTGCCTCGAAGATCTTGACCCGGTTGGTCTTTCCCTGCTCGCTGACATTCATCACCAGGCCCTTGAGCTCGCCATCCATTCCAAAAGGCTTCAGGAGTGCAGACAAGGCCGTGCCATCATCGTTGGCATCCTTTGAAGCGATGCTGACGGACACGACCGTGCGCTGTTTGAACTTCTTGGCGAGCACACCGGTCAGGGCACGCTCGATCTCGTCCTTGTCGACTCCGGGGATGTTTTTGATGCGGATCAGATAGGTCTCGCTCTGGCGATTGGTGGATTCGCCCGCCTTCTTTTCAAGACGGGTGATGTTCTTGCCCAGATTCTCGACAATCTCGCGTGTCTTTCCGGCCGGAAGAGCCGCCCGGTTGCTGACAACAGCGTTTGTCGCTCCGGCATTCGAGAGAGCGGCCCCGGCTTCGGGCTTCCGCTCCATAGCCGAGCGGATCCGGTCACTGCTCGTCTCCTCACCCACCACCTGGTGGAGCGTGACAGCCGAGAACAAACTCCGCATCATCCCGATATCCGACTTCTCGAAATTGATCGTCAGATTGGCCGTCAGACCGCCGGTAAAGTCGATCCCCTGATTGAATCCCCTGAAGACAAAGATGGACAGGAGACAGACAAGGATGACAACAGCCGAGAAGAAATAGGCGTATTTCCTGCCCTTGATAAAATTGATGTTCGTCTTGATCATTTCGCTTCGTCCATCCTCTCTCAAATGGGGAGACGCTTGATCTTGAAGAGACTCATCGAGCCGTCAACCAGATAGCGTGTCACAAAGAGTGCGGTAAACATCGAGGTGAGGATACCGATGAAGAGGGTCACGGCAAAGCCCTTGACCATTCCGCTTCCCATCTGCATCATCACCAGTGCCGAGAGCAGCGTCGTCAGGTTGGAGTCGAAGATCGTCATGAAGGCCCGTCCGAATCCCTTGTCGATCGCAACCCGCATGGTCGCGTCACCACGCCGCATCTCTTCACGGATTCTCTCGAAAATCAGCACATTGGCGTCCACAGCCATACCCAGCATCAGGATCAGACCACCGATACCCGGGAGCGTGAGGGTCGCCTGGAGCTGTGTCATCACGGCCAGGGCGATCACGAAGTTGAGGAGGAGTGCGATGTCGGAAAGGAAACCGGCATACTTGTAATAGACGGCCATGAAGACCACGATCAGGACGAAGCCGATCATGGCAGCCTGGACACCGGCCATGATGGAGTCGCGACCCAGGGAAGGTCCGACGGATCGCTTCTCGTCAACCTTGAGGCTGGCCTTGAAGCTTCCGGCATTGAGGATGGCGGAGAGATTCTTGGCCTCTTCGGCGGTAAAATTCCCCGTAATCTGTCCTGACCCGCCCGGAATCCTGCCCTTGATGACCGGATAGGACTGGACCTTGCCGTCAAGGACAATCGCCATCCGCTTGTTCACGTTTTCACCGGTCACCCGGGCCAACTGCTCGACACCGGTCTCCTTGTCCTCGTCAAGCTTGGTATTCTTGAGGGTAAAAGAAACGTGGACTTCGCTCGAATACTGGCCGAAGCTCGGTTGCGCCGAGTCGATGTACTTCCCGTCCAGGACAATCTCCTTTTTCAGGAAGATCCCGCCCTTTTTCTTTGACGTTCCGAACCGGTCCCGCTCCCAGATCCAGTAGACCGCGGTACCCTCGGGAACCTCGAAATCGGCCGGGAGAATTCCGTCGACGTTGATGAGATACTCGACAGACTTCCCGCTCCGGGACCTGTGCTCAACCAGCGAGAAGAGCTCGGGCCGGGTCTGGGCATACTTGTCGATGAAGGACTTCATCAGATCCTCATCCACAATCTGGAAGGTGAGGCGCCCCGCCTTGGAAACGATCTCTTCCGCAGCTTGGGGATCCTTGATACCGGCCAGACTGACGTAGATCCGCTGGTCATTCCCCTTTTCAACCAATGGCTCGGAAACACCGAACTGGTCAACACGGTTCTTGATCTTCTCGTAGGCCGAGGCCGTCGCCGAGTCCTTCTCGCGGGCGAAATTCTCGTCGACCCGCCTCGTGACTTCCCGGATGAACTCCGGGTTGGTCACCGACATGGTCCGGAAAGTTCCGTTGGTGGATGTCTTGAGATCCACGGTGTAGCGGGCAACCAGATCCTCTGTCAGGGACTTCTCATCAACAGAGAGAACGAGATAGAGACCGCCCTGAAGATCCAACCCCAGGTTGAGAACCCGTTTCCGTTTCTCCTTGAGAGCCAGGACCTTGGCTTTCTGGTTGGTAGAGAGGGCATCCACCTCTTCGAGGGAGAGCCCGATCAGATCCTTTTCCGATTCGGGCATGACAAAATACCATTCAATGGTATCTTTCAATCCCCACCAGCAGAGAAGCAGGGTGAGGATCACGACTACCGTTCGCAGCTTGAATTTCATGTAGCCTCCAAACGTGGTACGCGGCGGGGAGCAACCCTGCCGCGCCGGACTTCAATAGCGGGCGCGCGAACGCGACCTGCGTGACATGAGGTAGATGACCAGACCGAGCAACCCGAGAATGGAGAGTTGCAGGAACTTCCCGATCCAGGACGGATCGTTTTCGTCGGATCCGGAGCCGGCATTCGTATTGGATACCGGGTTTTCCAGAGCCGCTTCCGTCCCGGATTTGGCTCCACTCTTCTGGATCTTGAGAAAGACATCCGCGTCATCGGGCCGGAGTTTGAAAAAGTTTTCGACAAACTCTTTATTCAGATCATCGGCCGCAGACAGGACCCGGGGAAACGCAAAAGCACCGACAGTCAGCACTGCCAGTGAAATCCACGTTGTCAGAGACTTCCTCACCCCGTATTCCCTTCTATCAGTCATGTCAGGGCGGATCCCGCAGACCCGACGGATCGCGGAACCCACTGCCTGCGCTTATTCTCTTGGCAAAACCTGGGAGACCATGGCCTTGTTGACCTCGATCTTGACACCTTTGTCCTTGTCGATTTCGAGAACAACAACAGTCTCGCTCGTCCCGATAACTGTGCCGTAGATACCGCCGGCCGTCAGGACGCGGTCACCCTTTTTCATCTCGTTGATGGCAGCTTCAAGTTTTTTGCGGGCCTTGGCTTGCGGCCGGTAGACGACAAAATACATGATGCCGATCATGGCAACCATCATCACCAAAAACATGATGCTGCTGCCGCCCTGACCGCCCTGCGCGCCGCCCTGGGGGGTGCAGCCGGCCTGGGAAAGCATGAACAATGCGTTCATTATTGATTCTCCTTGATGGAAGTGCACAAAGTAGCTGATACCGCCTTAATGTATGGAAATACTCGCCCAAAAGCAAGGCCGGAGCACGATCCGGGCCCGCCGCCAGCTGACTGGCCCGAGTTTGTTCCCCAAAAACCGTCTCAGACCTGACACGCCGCCAGCAATTCACGGTGCATGGCCGCAACCGCTTCGGCAGCGGCCGCGAGTGCCACCCGGCCACCCTCTCCGTCAGCCCGTCTCTTCCACTCGACCTCACCCGTGGCCAGCGTCTTTTCGCCGATCGTGATGCGAAGCGGAAACCCGAAGAGATCCGCATCCTTGAACTTGAATCCAGCCCGGGCCTCCCGGTCATCAAGAAGCACCTCGAGCCCGAGTCCTTCCATTTCGGCTGTCAGCTTGAGTGCAGCGGCCTGCGTCTCCTCGTGAGCCCAGTTGATCGGGACGATCACGACATCATAGGGCGCGACCGAGGCCGGCCAGATGATCCCGTCCTGGTCATGATGCTGCTCGATCACGGAGGCCAGACTGCGGTCTACCCCGATCCCGTAACATCCCATGATGGGTGTCTTGTTTTGTCCGTTCTCGTCAAGATAGGTCACACCCATCGACTTGGTATATTTGTCACCCAGTTTGAAGATGTGCCCGACCTCGATACCGCGGAAGACCGCGAGAGGCTGACCACAATGCTCGCAGGGATCCCCTTCGCGCACGGTTCGCAGGTCGGCCCAGAGTGTCGCCGTCCAGTCCCTGCCATGATTGACGCCCTTGTAGTGGCAGTCCCGCTCATTCGCACCGGTGATCCCGTCCACAACAGCCTTGAGGGTCAGGTCGGCCACCACGGGAACTCCGGACAACCCGACCGGTCCGGCAAAACCGACCGGAGCACCGGTCACGGTACGCACCTCTTCCTCTCCGGCCAGTGCCACCTCGGGGACGCCCAGGGCATTGGCCAGCTTGACCTCGTTCACATCCAGGTCACCCCGGATCACGGCCAGGGCGAAGGCTTTTTTTCCGTCTTTTTCGCAGGTATAGACCAGGGACTTGAGGAACTGGGCGGCATCACAGGAGAAGAAGGTGCAGAGCTCTTCAATGGTGCGAACCGCAGGCGTGGAGACTTTTTCAAGGGAGAGACTTCCCGCGCCGGATTGGGCGGGAAGATCCTGGCGGCAGCGGGCCGTCTCGACATTGGCCGCCCGGTTGCAGGCACGACAGACCACGATCTCGTTCTCACCGACGGTCGACGGGACCATGAACTCCTCGCTCCCGCTCCCGCCCATCGCACCTGAATCCGCGGCCACCCCGGTCACCTCGAGGCCGAGGCGCTTGAAGATCCGGTAATAGGCCGTGCGCATCGCCTCGTAGGAAGCATCCAGGTCCTTTTGGTCACGGTCAAAGGAATAGGCATCCTTCATGATGAACTCGCGTCCGCGCATCACGCCAAAACGCGGACGGATCTCGTCACGGAATTTCTTTCCGATCTGGTAGACGGTACAGGGAAGCTGGCGCCAGGACTTGAGTTCATCGCGCAAAATCGAGGTAAAGCCCTCCTCTGCGGTGGGAGCCAGCACGGAATCCTTTCCCGCACGGTCATGGACCTTCATCATCAGGTCACCCATCACCGCCCAACGCCCGGTCTCCTCCCAGATCTCCCGCGGCAGGAGCAGGGGGAGCATGAACTCCTGGGCGCCGGCCCGGTCCATCTCCTCACGGATGATGCGTTCGACCTTGCGCAGGGCCTTGAGACCCAATGGAAGGTAGGAATAGATTCCCGATGTCATTTTCCGGATCAGGCCGGCCCGCAGCATGAGCTGATGGCTGGCGATGACAGCCTCGGCCGGGATTTCCTTGAGGGATGGCAAGACAAGATTCGAAATTCGCACAGCATGACTCCTTTGCGCCCGGGCGCTCACCATGTATTGTTATGGAGGGACAGATGCAAAATATAGGTCGGGCAGGGAAGATTTGTCAAATTCCCCCGCCTCGACGGGCTGGACCCGAGCGTTTTTTGTATCTCTGCCGCTTCTGCGGAACCATCACCGGCACGTAAAGCTGGACAATACCGAAGAATGAACCCCGCCTTCAATCGGTGTCATGTCTTCCAGAGTGACAAAAAACCTGTGGCCATCGAGCGACCGCCCCCCGGTGGAACCCCGATGTCCGGAGAAACCAGATGACGCAACCCACACGCCTCCTCTTGATCCTCGTCCTCACCCTCCCCCTGTCCGCGAGTGACACAAGCCGTCCTTTTGCCGAGGCGGAACAGGCCATGGCCTCCGGACAGACCGCACAGGCTCTCCTCCTCTACCAGGGCCTGGCCACCCATCCCGATCAGCGGATCGCAGGATACGCCGCCTTCTTTTCAGGACAGACCCTTCTCCGGCTCAACCGCGCCGAAGAGGCCATCCCCTGGCTGGCACGGGCCGAGGAGACGGCCAGAAGCCTTGGTCAGCCCTCACTCCTCCTCTACGCCCGCTTCCATCTGGCCATTGCCGACGGGATGCTCGGCAAAACCGGCCAGGCCCTCGCCCGCCTTGACCAGATCCCGGCCAGCGGACATGCTCCGGAGGACACCCCCCTCATTCTCCGCTCCAGGATCGAGAGCCTGCGCCTCTCCGCCCTCCTGCTGCAAACATCCCCCGGACAGATCGCACGGCAGACCCTGTTGCACAAGCGGGATGCACTCCTTGATCTCGTGCAACGCTCTCCCCAAACGGTCAAAGGCCAGAGCGTCGAACTGGAGACGGCCCTCGAAGCCGTCCTCGCGTGCGGAGACCCGGCAGCAGCCGACGGACTGATCACCCTGCTCGACGCCCTCCCGCCTGAGGAGCGGAACAGCCGGAGCCCCCTCAAGGCACGCGCCCTGGCCCTGGCCGGAAAAACCATGGAGGCGCTGCGACTCCTTCCGGCGGATCCGGGGGCGGCCCTGCCCCCCGTTCTGGCCAGAGTCGGAATCCTGGCGGCTTCAGGACAGCGCGATTTGGCCGCCAAAGAAGCCAGTGCCGCCATGGCGGGCCGCTCCGTGGAAGAGCGGGCCAGACTGGGTGGCGTGGCCGGCCATCTCTGGCTCGACCTCGGATGTTTTGCCGAGGCCGCCCCCCTGATCGAACTTGCCATGCGCTCCAGCGACCCGAAGGTCCGGACGCAGGCCCTGGCTGACGGGGCATCCCTGGCCCTGGCCTCCGGGGATAGCCGAACGGCAATCCGCCGGATCCGGGAGAGCGGACTGAAGAGCGAGGCCGCCATCCGCCTCGAGGCCAGCGCACTCCTGGCGTCCACATCCCCCTCCCAGGCAGAGGCACTCCTCCGGAATCTCACCGAAAAAACAAATACCCCGGCGCTGGCACTCCTCCGGGCCCAGATCCTGACCATGGGTGCGACCAACGACGAAACACACCGCCTGGCTCAGGTTCAGGCGAACACCGCGCTCCGCCTGGCCCGCGCATCGGATGACACGAGCCGTATCGCCTGGGCCTCCATCCTCCTCGCGCGCTTGTCGAGCGGAACCAATGCCGCCGCCATCCTCGAACAAATTCTCGCGGACGACGGAGCCGGAAGCGATCTCCGTGCTCGGGCCACGGCCTTCCACGATCTGGGGCTCCTCGCCCTGCGCGAGGACCGCCCGTCCGAGGCATTGACCCTCCTCAGGCAGGCCGCGAGGCTCTTCGAGACCTGGCGGGCTCCCTGGGGGAGACAGGATCGCCTCTACTCTTCCGCGGACTGGGCCGGGACCCGCCGGCACATGGCTCTGGCGTGGGTCCTCCTCGGAAAGACAGAGGAGGCCTGGAGCGCCTTTGAGGATTCCCTCTCCCGGGAACTGCGCGAAGAGCGCAGTTCCCGGACCGGCTCCGTCTGCACCGGACCGGAGTCCGGACGGCCCGAGGCGGTCACACCCATCATCTTCCGGCAGACCCTGGCCGGTGAAAAAAGTCTGGCCGCGATGTACCTCCTTTGGGAAGATGACAAACCCGGGATCCTCTTCCTCTGCGCACCCGGCCAGATCCGCATCCATGCGCTCCCGCCTTCGTCGAAAATCCGGGCAGAAGCCCTGGCCTTCAGCCGGATGGCGGCGCGGCCCCTGGTGCAGCGTGTCTGGGACCCGGCACTGCTGGGAACCCGCACCGTGGATTCCCGGGACGAGTATCGCACCCGGGGGCGCTGGCTGAGACAGAACCTGCTCGAACCTGTCCTGACTGCCATGTCCAATACAGCCGCGGAGAATCTCCTCATCATCAGCGACGGGGCCCTCTCGGGACTCCCCTTTGCCGCCATCCCCCTGGAAGACAGCCCGGACGGGATCTGCCTCGGCGAGCGGGTGTCCCTCGCCCAGCCGGCCTCGGCCAGCCTCTGGCTGACAAGCCTGCGCACGCCCCCCGCACAGGGCCCCGCCCTGCTGGCCGGGGACACCGGCGAACGCCGGATCGCCGACGGTCGGCTCTTTTCGGCATTGCCGGGAAGCGGCCTCGAGATGGAACGGATCGCCGCCCTCGCGGGACCGGGAGCGAGGGTCCTCCGCGGGGAACAGGCCACCCTCCCGAATCTCCGGGGGCGGCCCGACGCACAATCTCCCGCGATCCTCCACCTGGCGACCCATGGATACTTCTTTGTCGATCCGCTCGACGGACGCGAGCGGGGGGCCCTTCTTTTAGCCGCCACCGGCAGGTCAGGCGCCAGCCTCGACGAACGCTCGATCACCGATCTCCCCCTCGCGGGAAGTCTGGTGACCCTCTCCGCCTGCGATACGGCCCTCGGAGAGATCGTCGCCGGTGAAGGTATGCGCTCCCTGATGCGGGCCTTCATCGCGGCCGGGGCGCGGAGCGTCACGGCCTCACTCTGGCAGATCGGCGACAGTACGACCGTGCGCTATATGGAGCTCCTCTACGAGGAGTTGAAGTCCGGTCTCTCACCAGCCCGGGCCCACCGTGCGGTTCGCGAGAGACTGCGCCGCGCGGGCTATGAACCTTGGAGACGATCGGCCTTCATCTGCACCGGTTGAGTGCGAACTTCCCACTCCGGAGGACGGATCTGGTACCTTTAGGGCATGAGGACACCCATCCGCAACCCATACATCGGCATTCCTGGCTACCAGTGCTTCGGATGTGCACCGGACAACGACAAGGGCCTGCGCATGAAGTTCTTCGAAGAGGGCGATTCCGTCATCGCGCTCTGGGAGCCTGAAGCGCACTTCCAGGGGTTCGGCAATATCCTGCACGGCGGCGTCCATGCATCCCTGCACGACGAGGCCGCTGCCTGGGCTGTCTTTGTCAAGTGCGGCACATCGGGAATGACGACCGCCATCTCGGTCCACTTCCACCGGCCGGCCCCGACAAACGAAGGAGCCCTGCGCATCGAAGCCAGTATTGCCTCGACCGACCGTCACCTCGTCACCCTGACAACCCGCCTCTCGGATAGCGAGGGAAGACTCTGCTCCGATGCCGAAGTCGTCTACTTCACCTGGCCGGAAAAACTCGCCCGGAAGAAGCTGCACTACCCGGGTCGCGAGGCCTTCACGGATCCGGTTTGAGCCCGGGAGGCCGCATCCCTGCATCAGGTTTTTTTCTGATGAACACACTGACGCCCCGGAAAGGCCTCAAAGCCCCCCCAATCCGCGACTGACGGACGCCCAACAGCGGGACCTGTCGACCGTCAACAATACAGAGTGGGTTTTTTTTACACAGTTTCTGGTGTTGCCCGGCAGTTGTTCGCGTTTCCGAAACACAAATTTGTTATACGACTCCGGGATTCCCAACGCATCTTCGTGAAAACGTCATGCGATTCCGGGAGTGCTATGACAAATTCGTGATATGCACATGGAATTCCACGAAAAAACGCAGGCGTTTCCCCCTCCCGGCCTCCCCTTGCGGGAGGAGGGGACGTGTGCGGATATAGAGAAACCGCGAATGGCCGCCGATGCACACCAATCCAGCGCCCAAGAGCCATTTCGCGTTGATTGGCGGATGGCATGGCCTTTTGTAGAGACGCGATTGATCGCGTCTTTTGTGATGCAGGCCATTTTCGGGGTCTCGAAGAGCTGAAATTCTCAAATTTGAGAAACAAGTATCCCGGCAGGCCCGAGGTTGTTCAGCCTGATGCTTTGGATTCGATCCTGTTGCGCCCGTTTTCCTTGGCCCGGTAGAGAAGATGGTCCGCCTGCTTGACCAGCATCAGATGCCCGCCGCCCTTCCATTCGGCCGCACCACCCGAGACCGTTACCACCAGTTCGGGCATCCCGGGGAAACGCGTTTCCTCGAGACGCTCCCGGAGCCGGTTCCCGAAAACCATGGCCGCATCGAGATCGGTCTCCGGGAGGATGACAAAAAATTCCTCTCCGCCATACCGGCCCACGATATCACAATTCCGTGCCGTCTCCATCAGCAGCCTGGCGAACTCCACGAGCACCTGGTCTCCGATCTGGTGACCCCACGTGTCGTTGACCGCCTTGAAGTGATCGATATCGAACATGACCACTGAAAGCTTGTGATGGTAGCGGGTCGCCTTCTCGACTTCCTCGGCCAGCCGGTCGATGATGTGCTTGTGGTTGAACAGCCCCGTCAAGCTGTCCCGCACGACGAGCTCCTCAAGCCTGCAGCTTTTCTCCTCGAGTTCACGGTAGAGGAGAAGCATCCGTGCGCTGGCCTGGAGACGGGCCATCAGGATCATCGCATTAAAGGGTTTGATGATGTAATCATCCGCCCCGGCAATCAGGGTGTTCGAAATCACCTTGTAGTGGTCGATGGCGGAGACGGCGATGATGACCGCATCCGGAGCACGCTTGCGGACCTCGAGGACGATCTGGGTTCCGGACATGTCGGGAAGATTGATATCCACCAGATAGATGTCATGGTCAGGCGCAGCGAGGATCTCCTGTGCCGAGTAATAGGACTTCATGGAAACGATCCCGTAGATTGCAAAGGTTCGGCGCATCACTTCGTGCACGGTTTCGGAATCATCCAGAACCGCGATGGAGAGCGACTTGAGGGCATCCATCCGGCTGTCGGCCTGGACCATCTTCTCGATAAAACGCGCGAGGTGCTCATCCGAATCCTCTTTGACGATGTAGTCGACCACCCCCAAGGCGAACATCCTGGTCCGCTCCTCGGCAGTATCGGTTGCGCTGGAAACAACAACGGGGAGGATCCTGAAGCGGCTCTGGCCAAGGCGCTTGACGAAGGAATCCAGCCCGCCATCGACCGTACAGGCGGAGATGATGATATCAACATGCTCCTTCTCGAGAATCTGCAGTGCCTCATCCGCCGAACCGGCCTCGAGATAGCGGGCCTTCTGCCCCTCGACAATCCTGCGGTAGAGCTTGGTGAAGAAATGACTCGATTCCACGTGCAACACCGTAAACATGGGGGACCTCCGTTCGGCTTCACTCCTGAGTGTATCACACAATTTCCGGCTTTCGTCAATATCTCCCGGTTCAATGATGCAGCGTATCCAATTTGGGCGACGATTATCCTCCGGAGTATCAATTTTTCCCGGGCAAGCGCCGATATACGGAAGAGTGTCCCTATAAAGGACACAGCTTCGCATCAGGCGAAGTACCCTGAATGGAGATGGCAATGACACTCATCGGTTTTCTGGGGATTCTGGGAGGAGTGGCCGTCGCGGGCATTGTTGCCTACCAGATCATCATTGCCCTCAAATACAAAGGGATGCGCTACAACTGGTTCACCTTCAAACATGAGGGTTTTTCCTACGGACTCGAGAAGCCGGACATCCTTCTCCTTCGAGATATTGCCTTTGAAAACCGCGTTCCTGACTTCATGATGATGTACTCCTCGCAACGCACCCTCGACACCTCGGTCATCCGGAGCGTAGAGCGCGTCCGGAATTCGGACACCACCGACGAGGAGAAACACACCTCCATCGAGCGGATCTTCCTCCTTCGCAACAAGATGGACGGGATCATCGCCAGCCGCAAGCAGACCATCAGCCATTCAAACCAGATCCGGGCAAACCAGCCGGTCGAACTGACGTTTGAACGGATCGGCACCTACCAGACCTACGTCCTCGAGTCCACGCCCAAATTCTTCGCCGCGGCCATGCCGATCGAAGCCCTGGATGTCCAGGATTTCACATGGGAGGGCAAGAAGGTCAGGGTCAAGTTTCACGTCAGCAACGACGCCGAATACGCCTTCATCAGCAAGGTTCTCGACCAGACCATGGGAAGCGGGATAACCGGACACATCAATATCGAGCACAGCAACCGTATCACCCGGACCCAAAAACGCATCTTCCGCCGCAATTCGGTTTCTATCGCGGTCAGCATGTTCTCCCTCCGGGTGACCGGAGAGGGTGCATCCCGCAAGGTTTCCATCGCCAACAACATCCCCTTCAGCGGAACGATTCTCAACCTGAGCGCGGGCGGTGTGGCCGTTAGGGCCGGCGGACTCCTCAGGGAAAACACCTTGGTCAAGCTGGACTTCAGCCTCGATTTCGAGAACACGGAGGTCGCCATCGGTCGGGTTCTGGCCTGCACATCGATTCCCAACAGCACCGAGCGGATGCTCCATATCCGGTTTGAACGCATCAGCCGGAAGACCCGGAACAATATCTTCGAATACATCTACCGCGAGGCCGATGAAAAAAAGAATTTTGCCCCGAAAACGATCATCCCCACCGCCAACGGGATTCTCCTCAGTCCTGACGGAACAAGCACCGGCAACGGAGAATAACCCCCTCCCCTTGAGTATTATTGTTGCATACTTATCTGAGCGGGATCCGGCATGCGCTTTTGTTTGAACTCTTTCTGTTTTCTGTTTCTTCTCTCGGCCTGCGCATCCAGCACGGGCCTCACACGAGAGGGCGACCACCTGAGCGACCTGCTCTTCCAGGCTGACGCAGGCAAGGCCTACCGCCTCGCCGTCAACCGGAACCAGGAGAATCCCCATGCTCTGACCGGGCTGGCCTCCTGGTATCTCCGCCGGGGAGAAGCGGGAAAAGCCGCATTTCTTCTCTCGTCAGCCTGCGCCTTTCCCGATGCTCCGGCCAAAAGCTGGGAACTCAATGCCAGACTCCTGCAACGGACCGGCCGGACAGATGCCGCAAACCTCGCACTCTCCCGCGGTCTCGGCCTGTATCCGGATGATCCGGGCCTCCTCCGGGCCCGGACCGAACTGGCCCGCACCCGGACCATCGCGGCAGCACGCTCCCGCCTGGCGACACAACCAGGTGACAAAAACGCCCGCCAAGAATTGTGCTACGCCCTGTTGGACTCCGGCTGGACAACGCTCGCCCTGAACGAGGCAACCATCCTCGTCCAGCAGGGGCAGGCCGACGCGCAATTCCTGATGGCCATCGTCCGCACACTGGAACACCAGGGGAAACACGACTACCTGACAGTCTGGCTCGAACACCTTCTCGCGGCCGATTACCGGAATGCCCATGCCCTCGAACGGCTCTCCCGGATTGCAATCGATCGGGATGATCTCTGGAGAGCGAACTCCCTGATCAGCACCTACCTCATGCACTATCCCGATGACGGCATGATGCTTGAACGGGGCGGCCACCTCTCCATCCGTCTGGGCAAACACGACGAGGGCAAGCGCTGGCTGGAGAAGGCCTGGTCCAGCGGCCGCAAAACGCATACCATCGCTGAAACCCTTGGCCACATCGCCCTCAACCACAGCAAGGACCAGGCCGGGGCCGAGGCCTGGTTCGAGCGGGCAAGACAACTCCAGCCGGACACGAGTTCGGCCACCCTCTCCATCCGCCGGAGACGGCTCGAGAATCAGCGACTCCAGCACTTTGCCGATTTTTATGGACAGGATGCCCAGCGGCAAGCAACCATCCTCCTGCGCATGGCCGAGAACTCTCTTGAAACCGGGGAATACCGGACGGCCCTCGATCTGGCCAGCCGTGTCACCGAGACACAGCCCAATCAGGCGGACGGATTTATCATCAAGGCCCGCGCCCAAATGGCACTGACGCGCTTTGAACGCAGCCGGACCTCGCTCAAACGCGCTCTTCAACTTGAACCGGCAAACCCGAGGGCCTGGTGGTATCTCGCCGAACTCCATGCCACTCAAGCCCTACCGGATCCGGATGCCCGTCTGGAGGCCCTCAGACAGGCCGTCCGTCTTGCACCCGGGGAGCCGGTCTACACCGAGGCCATGGCAGCCTTCTGGCTCTCACGCAACAATCTTGACGAGGCACGCAACTGGTACCGCAAGGCTACCAGTCTGAACCAGTCCAGCACAAATCTCGAAACCCTGCGCAGTCTTGAACGACGCCTGATCGAGCGGGATCTGAAAGCGGACGAGTCGTCAGCACAAGGAAACCGGGATGCCCTCATCGAAACCGGCCGGCGCTACTTCGCCCTCCTCGGCCCGGCTCACCCCGGATATCATCGCTGTCTCGAGGCGGCATCCCTGCTCGATCCGGAACACGCCGGATTGCACGTCCTGACGGCCGACGCGGCCATCAAACTCTTCCTCTCCGACATGCAGTACCCGCTCCTGCAGGCAGCGAGGGCCCATCTGGAGACAGCACTCCGGATCGAGCCTGAAAACACGGATGCGCTGGCTGTCAAGGCAGCCCTCCGGTCCTGGGAGCTCGAACAGCCCGGTGACATGCCGACTGTCACCGAAAAGCTGACATCCCTCGATCTCCTGACGGACCCGCAACACTACCAGGATCTTTTGGAAGCGACGCGCTCCCCCGACACCGTCCGCGCCGCCCGCTGGTACATGACCGGAAAAATCCTCTACAACAAAAACAGGGATCCGGCCGCAGCACAGTACCTCTCCCGTGCCTTGGCGATACCGTCACCGGACAGTGCCGGTATCGCCCGGGCTCTCGATGGCATCCTGCGCAACCAG
>Ga0116172_10001345_pt1 | contig 22730 bp, 19 predicted proteins | sample AD_UKC083_MetaG_FD_89799 | JGI IMG/M metagenome (GOLD analysis project Ga0116172, IMG submission 89799) | Active sludge microbial communities of municipal wastewater-treating anaerobic digesters from USA - AD_UKC083_MetaG | ecosystem: Engineered > Bioreactor > Anaerobic > Digestate | place: USA... | reverse complement strand
TTTGATAAAGTAATCATGATGGCCGGCGGAGTTGGTTATGGCGTAAAAGCTCAGGCCATAAAAGGAAAACCTGCGCCCGGAAATCTTATTGTACTGATGGGTGGCGACAACTACCGGATTGGAATGGGTGGAGGAGCGGTGTCTTCTGTCGAGACAGGAAAGTACACCAATTCCATTGAGCTCAATGCGGTTCAGCGCGCCAATCCTGAAATGCAGAAGCGTGTGTACAATGTTGTACGTGCTTTGGCAGAATCAAATGACAATCCGATTGTGTCCATTCATGATCATGGTGCCGGTGGTCATCTGAATTGTTTCAGCGAACTGGTGGAAGATACCGGTGGTACCATTTATCTCGATAAACTTCCGAAAGGCGATCCCACATTGTCCGATCTCGAAATTATCGGCAATGAGTCGCAGGAGCGTATGGGACTTGTGGTCCGCGAAAAATCACTTCCGCTGATTGAAAAAATTGCTGCGCGGGAACGGGCACCATTGTATGTTGTTGGTGAAGTGAAAGGCAATCACAAACTCACATTTGAAGGCGATGACGAGCGCAAACCGTTCAATCTGAAATTGCAGTACCTTTTCGGATGCACCCCGAAAACGGTGATTGAAGACCACCATATGAACCAGCTCTACAGCGAGCCGACATATGAATTGCGGAATTTCAATATTTTCCTGAATGATGTTTTGAGCCAGGAATCCGTTGCCTGCAAGGATTGGCTCACCAACAAAGTGGACCGCTCTGTAACCGGTAAAGTGGCGTTGCAGCAATGTTGCGGTGAAATACAACTGCCGCTGAACAATCTTGGAATTGCTGCGCTTGACTACAGCAGTAAATCCGGCATTGCTTCTTCGATCGGTCACGCACCAGTGGCTGGTCTTATCGATGCGGAAGCTGGAGCAAGACTCAGCGTAGCCGAATCTTTGACAAATATAGTCTGGACTCCGCTCAAAAACGGACTGCATGGCGTTTCACTCAGTGCCAACTGGATGTGGCCATGCAAGAATCCGGGCGAAGATGCCCGGCTGTATGATGCGGTGAGTGCACTCAGCAGATTCTGCATTGCGCTTGGAATCAATGTTCCGACAGGAAAAGATTCGTTGTCGATGACACAGAAATATCCCGACGGGTCGATTGTGAAATCGCCCGGAACGGTGATTGTGTCGGCAACTGCGCAGACAACGGATTTTACGAAAGCCGTGAAACCTGCACTGGCAACAGAAATTGACTCCACGCTCATTTACATTGATTTCACCAAAGGTCCTTTTGCGTTGGGAGGCAGTGTGTTCTATCAGACTCTCAATGCGGTCGGACAGCATGCACCTGATGTAGCCGATCCTGAATATTTTGCCAATGCATTCAATGCAGTTCAGGTTCTGATTTCCAAAAATAAAATTCTTGCAGGTCATGATATCAGCGCCGGTGGCATGATTACAGCCCTGCTTGAAATGTGCTTTGCAAACCCGCACGTGGGGCTCGATATCAATATCAGCACCATCAAGGAAGCCGATATTCCGGCCATTCTGTTTTCCGAAAAACCGGGCGTTCTGATTCAGGTGAAAGACACAAAATTTGTTGTTGATTATCTCTACAACAAAAATATTTCATTCTTCCCGATTGGCCGTGTAATCGGCGAACGCGTGCTGAAAATCATCAAAAATGTTCAATATGAATATTTCGATATTGACAAGCTTCGCAATGTCTGGTTCAGAAAATCCTATCTGCTGGATCGTTTGCAGACAAAGCCCGAACTGGCAGAAAAACGCTCGGTAAATTATCCGAAGCAACCATTGAAATATGAATTTCCGGCATTCTTCGATGGAACATTTCCTGAAGTGAAAAAAAGGAATGTAAAAGCGGCCATCATTCGTGAAAAAGGAGTGAACGGTGATCGCGAAATGGCTTACAGTCTTTATATGGCCGGTATGAGTGTGCGCGATGTGCATATGACCGACCTGATTGAAGGACGCGAAGATCTGCACGACATCAACATGCTGGTGTTTGTCGGCGGATTCAGCAACAGCGATGTCCTTGGTTCTGCCAAAGGATGGGCTGCCGGTTTCCTCTTCAATCCCAAAGCCAAGAAGGCGCTGGATGATTTTTATGCAAGACCTGATACACTGAGCCTTGGTATTTGCAATGGCTGCCAGCTGATGGTTGAACTGGGCATTTTCAATGATAGGAAAAAGAAAATTCCAAATCCAGAAATGCATTGGAACGATTCCCATAAATTCGAGTCTGGATTTGTAGGCGTTCAGGTTCTGCCCAGCGAAAGTGTAATGCTGAAAGCGTTTGAAGGATCAAGGCTGGGAGTCTGGATTGCGCACGGAGAGGGACGTTTCAGCTTGCACGGCCAGGAGAGCGACTACAATATTCCAATGAAATACCTGTATGAAGAATATCCGGCCAATCCGAATGGATCTGACTTCAATGCTGCTGCGCTCTGCACTTCCGATGGCCGTCATCTGGCCATGATGCCGCATATAGAGCGATCGGTTTTCCCATGGCAATGGGCTTATTACAAACCGGGTGCAACAACCGATGTTGTTTCCCCGTGGGCTCATGCTTTTGTTGCCGCACACGACTGGATTGAGGCCAACAGAAAATAATGTTGATTCCGGAAATCCTATATTGCATTGTTCTCATTGCCGCAATGACGCTGCTGATTCTGAAGTGGCGTGCATTCTATTTGCCCGGAATAAAAAAGCGCTGGGTGCTGGCCGCATTTTATCTGAAAGTACTGGCAGGTCTGGGATTGACGTATATTTATACATCATACTATCCGGATCGCTCAAAAGCTGATATTTTCAAGTATTTCGACGACAGCGAAGTGATGTATCAGGCCGTTCAATCTTCGCCTTCGGATTATGTTCGCATGATTACCGGCATCAACAATGACAATGAACATTTCGACTCACTGTATTATCACAGGATGAACAACTGGTACCGTAAATATGAAACGGTGACCTACAACGACAGCCATACCATTATCCGCATCAATGCAGTGATACGCCTTGTATCATTTGGCTTTTTCCAGGTGCATAACATTTTTTTCATCATTCTCAGTTTCATTGGGCTGATGGCCCTTTTCAAAACATTCTGCCGTTATTTCAACGAGCAGAAGTATTGGCTGTATGCTGCTGTTTTTCTGATTCCATCAGTCGTATTCTGGAGTTCCGGAGCCATGAAGGAGAGTGTTTTGTTTTTTGCCATTGGTGTTTTTCTGTATTCCTTTCAGCAGATTATTTTCAGTTCACTTAATCTGAAATGGTTTCTGCTGGCTGCCATCGCTGTGTTTTTTCTGTTTTTTACAAAAATGTATGTGCTGGCTGTTTTTGTCCCTGTGCTGGCCGGGAACCTTTGGATCATTCTTACAGGAAACCGTCACGCATTGGCGAAGCAAATCATTTCCGTCCTTTTTTTCATAAACATAGCAATACTGATTGGATGGTATTTTCCGGAGTACAATGTGTTTGATCTTTTTGTCGGAAAACAGCATGATTTTATCGGTCTGGCCCGCTACGAAAATGCAGGAAGTCTCATTGCTCCGATTCCAGTGGAACCTCATTTCAGCAGTTTTGCACTTTGGTCGCCTCAGGCAATTCTCAATACTCTGTTCAGACCTTATCCGTGGGAGCTGAGTTCTGTGCTCATGATTCCGGCAGTTGCCGAAAATCTGCTGCTGCTTGTATTTTTATTAATGGCGATATTTTTTCATAAAAAATGCATCCGCCATGCACGGATAATCTGGTTCTGTTGTTTCTTTGCACTTGGTTTATCTGTAATCACCGGAATTACAACTCCGGTTCTCGGAGCGCTTGTCCGTTACCGCATTCCGGTGCTGCCATTCCTGTATATTGCATTGTTCCTGATTATTGATTTCAATAAAATTCATTTGTTTCTGCATCCAAAAAAATCGGTATAGTATGAATAAAATTATTCTCGTTTCCGGCGCCACCAGCGGAATTGGCGCATCATGCACAAAAAAGTTTGCGGCAGCAGGCTGTCGTGTCATTCTCTGTGGACGTCGTTCAGAGCGCCTTTCAGAATTTAAAAAGAATCTTGTTTCACAATATGGTGAAAATTTCCTCACTTTATCTTTCGATATCAGAAACAGAGATGAAGTCTTCAATGCCATTCAATCGCTGCCCGATGACTGGAAAGCCGTTGATGTTCTGGTTAACAACGCCGGTCTGGCACTTGGTCTGCATCCGTTGCAGGATGGCAATATCGGCCACTGGGAACAGATGATTGATACCAACATCAAAGGATTGCTGTATCTTACAAAAGCGGTTGTAGGGCAAATGATTGATCGAAAAAGCGGTCATATCATCAACATTGGCTCCATTGTTGGCCGGCAGGCATATGCAAATGGAAATGTGTATTGTGCAACCAAGGCTGCTGTTGATTCACTCTCGCAAAGCATGCGCATTGATTTTCTTCCTTACAATATCAAAGTATCCCAGGTGGCTCCCGGAGCGGTTGAGACCGAATTCAGCCTTGTGCGTTTCGAAGGCGATCAGGAGAGGGCAGTCAATGTTTACAAAGGATACCAGCCGTTGAGTCCCGACGATGTGGCAGATGCCATTTTTTATCTTGCATCACTGCCACCGCATGTCAATGTGAATGATATGCTTCTTATGCCCACAGCTCAGGCTTGTGCCGGTATTATTCACAAAGAATAGAGCTGTTCCGTTTTTTTGATCTGTCATCTGGAGTTTTTTCGAATATTTCTTATTATATTTGATTTCATTCAATGGACAACCGCGCCCGAATATTATCCGTGCTTCAGCAGTACTGGGGATACAAAATGTTTCGCCCGATGCAGGAAGATATTATCCTTTCCGCTCTTGCCGGAAAAGATACGCTGGCGTTGCTGCCAACCGGAGGAGGGAAGTCCATTACATTTCAGGTTCCGGCACTCGCAAAGGATGGATTGTGCATCGTTGTCTCTCCGCTGATTGCATTAATGAAGGATCAGGTCGAAAATCTGAAGAAACGAAACATTAATGCTTATGCCATTCACAGCGGTCTTAACCAGTTTGAAATCGAGATCATTCTCAACAATTGCATCTACGGCGATGTGAAGTTTCTGTATGTTTCGCCCGAACGTCTCGAAACAGAAATGTTTCTTTTGCGTCTGCCGAAAATGAAAGTTAGTCTCATCGCGGTTGACGAGGCACACTGCATTTCGCAGTGGGGTTTCGATTTTCGTCCGCCCTACCGCAATATTTCAAAAATCCGCCTGCTGATTCCCGATGTGCCTGTTATAGCTCTCACTGCGACTGCAACTCCGGCAGTTGTCGATGATATTATGGACCAGCTTGCATTCCGCGGAAAGAATGTTTTCAAACAATCGTTCTATCGCAGCAATCTTGTTTACAATGTCATTCAGGAAGAAGATAAAACCGGCCGGTTGCTGCAATTGCTCAGCGAACACAAGGGAACTGCCATTGTATATGTACGCAATAGGAGAAAAACAAAAGAGTATGCTGATTTTCTGGTGAGAAACAAAATCAGTGCACACTTCTACAATGCAGGATTGCTGCCTGCTGAGCGTGATAAACGTCAGAGCGACTGGATTGGAAATAAAGTCAGGGTTATGGTTGCTACCAATGCTTTTGGTATGGGGATCGACAAGCCCGATGTGCGTCTGGTTGTACACATGGATATCCCGGACTGCATCGAAGCGTATTTTCAGGAAGCTGGCCGTGGAGGCCGCGATGGGAACATGTCATGGGCATGGCTTCTGTGGAATAAAGCCGATATCATTGAAGCTGAAAAAAATCTCGATGCATCGTTTCCGGAACCGGAATTTATTTCGCGCGTTTATAATGCGTTGGGAAATTATTTTCAGATTGTAACGGGAACAGGAAAACTGTCGACGTGGAATTTTGAAATGACCGATTTCTGCAACCGGTATTCACTGCCGCCTGTCGAGACGTTCAATTCGGTTCGTATTCTCGAAAAGGAAGGATATGTCTCACTCAGCGAAGCCATTCATACGCCATCGAAAGTGAAAATGCAGGCCGACAAGAATGATGTGTATCGTTTCCAGGTGGAAAACCGCGACCTGAGCTCGTTTGTTGAGTTGCTGCTGCGCATGTATTCAGGTCTTTTTACAGGGTTTGTCCGGATTGATGAATTTGCCATCGCACGGAAAATGAATACGGATAAATTGATTGTCATAAAAGGATTGAAGCAGCTTGACAAACTCGGACTCATTACCTATGAACCCGCAAGCGACAGTCCCCGCATCACTTTTCTGAGCGACCGCATTGATCACCGCGATGTGATTTTTTCACAGGAACATTATTACAGCAGAAAAAAGGAAGCTGAGAAGCGGCTGGAGTCGATGAAGACATATTTGTCCGGATCAACCAGGTGCAGGAGTCAGTTGCTGCTTGATTATTTCGGCGAAACACAATCGCGCCGCTGTGCCATGTGCGATATTTGTGAGAAACGAAGCGAGACAGGTCTGTCGGAATACAAGTTCAACGAAGTGCTTGACAGAGTGAAACCCGCGCTGAGAGAGGCCCCCATGCCATACGACAAAGTGATGGCCATGTTTGGATCGATGGATACGGAAAAAGCCACCAGTGCCATCCGCTGGATGATGGACAATGGCAAAATAGCAATGGATGATGATGGTAATCTGTACTGGAAATAAATTTGAATTTTCGGATTAAATTTTTTACTAATTTGGTCCTTCGGAATTTTTGGAATTAAATTTGTAACACGCCGCAAAATTTTTTTTATGAAAAAGCTTTTTGTTCTCTCGGTAGTTCTGTTTGCAATGGTTGCAGCCAAAGCTCAGGTGTCCGTTGATCCGGATACAAAAAAGATTGTTTACAGGGAAGTTGTAACAATGGAAGGTAGTAAAGACACTTTGTACAACAGAGCCATGGAATGGATAAATTCATTTTATAAAAATCCTCAGTCAGTCACAACCTTACGAGATCCTGAAAATGGTGTAATTCTGTGTGCACACCGTTTTGCCATGAAGGAAACCGACGAGGATGGAAATGTATTGACATCGAATGTGATTGTTGAGTACAAGCTGAAAATTGAGGCCAAAGAAGGCCGGTACCGCTACACTTTTGATGAATTCAGAAAAAAGGATGTTTCCATGTTTCCGCTGGAGCGCTGGTTGGACAAAGCCGATCCGCAATACACACCAAAATGCGATGAGTATCTGAGTCAGGTTGACACACAAATTAAGGAAATCATTGAGAGTCTGAAAAAAGGCATGCTGCCCAAAGTTGTCAAAAGCGACGTGTGGTGATATTATGCGAGTCGTTTCACTTTTAGTGAACTGAACTCTCTTATCCCGGGTTGGTAATTTTCAAGCAATACCAGTCCGGGTTTTTTATTTTTTTCAAGGCTGCCAAAGCGATCATCAATTCCCAGAAATCGTGCGCCATTGAGCGTTGCAGCCATTAACAGCGTTTCCGGTTTCAGCATCGGAAATTTTTGCAGCAATAAATCTATTTCATAAAACATGCTCAGTTCGTGATTGGATGAAAGACTGTCGGTTCCGATCAGGATATTCGCAGTCAAAGAATTGATCATTGGAACATCAGGCAAACGGCCGTTTATAAATTGATTTGAACCGGGACAAAAGCAGAACCAGGGATCGTCGAAATACGCAAGAATATTTTCAATGGAGTTTTTATCAGCGAAGGTATTGTGCACAAACATGACCCTGTTTTTTTGGGGCAAACATTTGCAGGCCGCTTCAAATGCAGAATTGAAACGGGAAGCAACAGTGTTTCCTCCATGCACATTCCTGACAGGTCTTTTGTTTTCAAAGTACTGATTTTCTTCATCGCTTTCAAGAAAATGGATGCTGTGCGGCTTTCCGGAACTCGCTATACGCGTCATCAGAAGTGACATCAGCGTGTCGGATAAAGTAATGAGTGTATGTGCCGAAAGAGAACAGCTTTGATTTTCTTCCGAAAAAACATTATGAAGTGACAGCAGATCGTTGAATCTGATTTTAGCATCACTCTCGTTGGTGCCAAAGACTTCGAGAAAAGTATGAAAATGAATATCGCTTTTCATTTTTGCAACCAGCGAAATGTCTGTATTGCTGATATCGGCCACTGCAACAACGCCTTGTTTTTGCAACTCATCGATGGCATGCTGAATATCGGCCATGATGATTTTATCGGCAGGCCGACGCGAATGGACGCCACTCATGGCCCCATAGAATGCTTCCATTCCGGATTGTTCGGGATACAAACCCCGGCACCAGCTGAGTTCAAGATGAGAGTGGCTGTTGACAAGGCCAGGCATCAGAAGCCCGCAGCAATGAAAAGTGCTTTTATCCAGTGTCCGGCAATCATCTGCAGCAATGACATCCCGAATAGTCCCATCATTAGCGGTAAGTACGGCCATCCCGCTTTTGATGGAAGAATCAGGCATTAATATGTATTCAGGGATGATGAGCATAATGATTTCCTGATGTCAAAAAACTGAAAAATACCTTTGACAGAAAAGAACAAATATCGGCAAATATTCAGATTGCATCAATTTTTTTTGCAAAAATCCGCTGTTCGGAAATAAATATATATATTTGTCCATTAATATTAAATAATTATAGATGGCAAAGCAAGAAATTGATATCAGAAAAATTGAGGACATAGCACAAAGATTAAGGGCCATTGCCCATCCTGTCCGGATCAAGATTATTTCGATGCTCGAAAAACAACAGGAAATGAATGTGACCAGCATTTATGAAAAGCTGGATATTGAGCAGGCAGCTGCCTCGCATCATTTAAACATTCTGAAGTCAAAAGGAGTATTGATTTCACGCAGGGATGGCAAGAACACCTATTACAGTCTGAAACCTGAGGCAATCAGCAATCTGCTGCACTGCATCAGTGTCTGCTGCGGGTAAAATTACCGAAAGATTCTTTGCCTCATGGCTGGTCTCGACAGGCCGGCATGGGATTGTTCTGATCATTATCAGGCATGAAAGAACGAGGCACGAAAAAAGGCTGCACAATGGCAGCCTTCAGATTTTTTCTGTGGGCGGAAATTATTCCGGGTGAATTGCTTCTACCGGACAAACATCAGCACAAGAGCCACAGTCGGTGCAAACATCCGGGTCAATTTTATAAATGTTTCCGGCGCTGATTGCTTCAACTGGACATTCATCAATGCAGGTACCGCATGCAGTACAATCTTCTGAAATAACGTAAGCCATAACTCTGTTTTTTTTAACTTAGGCTGCAAATATATACATATTTGAGCAAACAGCGGACAATAATCTGAAAAATCTCAAAAGAAAAAGGCGCCGAAGCGCCTTTCAGAATTATTTTTTGCCATCGTAGGCCCATTTGATATAAATGGCACCCCAGGTAAATCCCGCTCCAAACGTAGCAAGGATGAGGTTGTCGCCTTTTTTGAGCTGATCTTCGTAGTCAAGCAGGCAAAGCGGAAGGGTAGCAGAGGTGGTATTTCCGTATTTATGAATATTCACCATTACTTTTTCACTTGGAAGATTCATCCGTTTCCCGGTGGCTTCAATAATGCGTAGATTGGCCTGATGAGGAACCAGCCATTGCAGCGTTTGAGGGGTCAACCCGTTTCTTTCCATCACCTCGACAGCCGTATCGGCCATTTTCGAAACGGCCCATTTGAATACCGGTTGTCCTTCCTGATAAATGAAGTGCTCGCGATTGGCAACCGTTTCGGCCGATGAGGGCCATACGCTTCCACCGGCTTTCTGGTACAAATGAATACGTCCAACGCCATCACTTTCAAGCTTCATGTCCATGATTCCGAAATCTTCTTCCGTTGCTTCAATAAGCGCTGCGCCGCTGCCGTCACCAAAAATGGGGCAGGTGGCACGATCGGTATAATCGACAATGGAGGACATTTTTTCGGCACCGACAAGAATGGCTTTTTTAACCCTGCCTGATTCAATATAAGCTGTTACAGTGGCCAGCCCAAAAAGAAATCCACTACATCCGGCATTCAGGTCAAAGTGAAAAGCGTTTTTTATACCCACTTTGTCGCTGATGATGCTCGCTGTGGCAGGAAACTGGTGGTCGGGTGTAACAGTAGCACACACAACCAGTTCAATTTCTTCAGGTTTGGTATTGGTTTTTTCAAGCAATTTTTTCACTGCTGCAGCGCCAAGATCACTTGAACCTTTACCTGGTTCCTTCAGAATATGTCGTTCTTTGATTCCAATACGGGTCATAATCCATTCATCCGAAGTGTCAACCATACGGCTGAGTTCTTCGTTTGTAAGGATGTAGTCAGGCACAGCACCGGCGATTCCGGTGATGACTGCTCTTTTTTTGCTCATATCCTTAACAGATTGGTGGGTTATGCGCTCTTTTCTATGGCCAGTTTTCCCTTATAGAAGCCGCATTCGGGGCATACATGATGATAAAGCACCGGTGTTCCGCAGTTTGAACATACTGCAAAAGTCGGAGCTTCGGCTTTGAAATTAGCTCTTCTGTTACGGGTTCTGGTCTTTGACCAACGATACTTGAGATTTGCCATTGCAATTTAGTTTTTATTCATTCAGAGGTTTTAGTCCGCTGTCGTCTGACAGATCATTCAGCTTTTCAATCATTTCATCATCACACTTGCCTTCGGGATGTACATTGCGCATCGGCAGCGACAGCAGAATCATTTCCCTGATCCAGCTTTCGGCCGTAAATTCATAATCCTGCCGGCCAACAAAGAAAATGTCGTCACTGTCAGAATTTTCAAGTTCAGATTCTTTTACAATGACTTTCCTTGTTGCGTTGACCTTCACTTGCAGCGGGCCAAGGCAGCGGTCGCAGGGAAGTGTTACTGTTCCCTTGCCGCTGAAATCAAGCTCCATGTGTTTTGCGGATTTCTGCAACCTGCAATTCACCTGCACGGAAGCTTCGGTGATTTCCGAATAATTGTCTGCTTCAAAGAACTTTCCATCAATATTCCAGGAGTAGTCATGCGTTCCTGCTGCTAATCCGCTGAAATGAATGATGTATTGATCAGACGTCTTCACGAACCCCATTTTTACGGGCTGCAAAGATATGAATAATTTGCGGATTACAAAACCAAATTACAGCTTTATTCTGAAGCGCTTAATGGTTGGTTTGCAGAAACTTACCAAGGACGGGATCTTCTGCAGCCGAAACCTGGCGTCCGAAGGCGATAATTTTACCCGTTACCGGATGAATAAATTCAGTGTTAATGTATTCCGTATTTCCGTTCACCACGCGTTTGATGGCTTTTACTTTAGCCTTATCGACATTGATTTTCAGTGATTTGGCATCCTCGATGCTGAGCCTCACCATGCCGGCCTGGCCATTAAAAACAAACGGATACTCCTGTTTATCAGCATCATAGGTGCCCAGACTCTGAATCGGAAAATATACATATGAATAGGTCCCAAGTGATTTTTTATCCAGTTCTTCCTGTTTTGCCTTGCGGATGACTTCCGATTCTTTGACGCATTCTGCAACAATAGCGCTTTTCTTAATATCATATTCCTTCATCCGGCGCTCATACATTTCAGTAGTCTCGAATTCGCCTTTGGGTTTTGCCATATCCTGCAGCGACTTTGTTTTTTCCTTCACACAGTCGAAATACAGATATTCGTTGACGTTCCACAATTTCATGATTTTTTCTGAACCCGTACTGGACATCAGCCCGAGGGAAGGATTGATGTATATGTCTTTGACAGCTCCCGGGTGAATGCTTTTTTGTGTGAGCAGTGAACGATTGGGAACATTGTAAATTTTCAGTTCTCCGCTGCCATCTGTACAGAAAATATATTTGTCGCCGGGAAAAAAACAAACTCTGGTTACCGGCAGTTTGAAGAAATCGAATTTTGCAATTGTTTTAACAGAATCAGTCCGCCAGATGGCAATGCTGTTGTCATCGGAACCCGAAACCAGCATGTCGCCGGCATATGAAAAATCAACCGAATTGATTGAGCTGCGATGTCCTTTGTATGTATTGATCAGCTTTCCGTCAGTTGCCGAATGCAGCATCACCAGTTTGTCCCAGCCGCCCGATGCAATGCTGTTGCCGTCTTTGCTGTATACAACTGTGGTTACGGCATCGGTGTGGTCGGTGATTTTGAAAATTTCGCCGCCGGTCATCACATCCCAAACGCAAATGGTTTTGTCTTCGCTGCCACTCACCAATCGTGACCCGTCAGGTGAAAAGCTGAGTGCCGTGATTCTGTCGGAATGTGCAGGAATCTCCAGTTTTTTGGTCATTCCGTTTGCGTCCCATAAAATGATTCGCTGATCCCATCCGGCCGAAGCCACCATATTTGTTTTCGGACAATAAGCCAGTGAAAGAACAAAGCCCTTGTGTTCCGCAATTTCCTTATCAATGGCACCGGTGGAAGCATTAATCAGATACAGTTTTGTGTCGTAGGAAGCTACAAGAACTTTCTGCCCGTTGTCAATGATCACTGTAGCGGGAACGTCCATTGCAAACGGCTGGCTTTGCTTCAGCAAGGTCTGACCTGATAAATTGATACAACCGATGAGTAGGAAAACAAGAGTAAAATATTTCATAGCGAAACAAAATTTCTGAAATTATTAGACGTCAAATATAGAAAAAAATAAAGTTTTGAGCGGATTTTATCGGATAAATCAAAAAAATGGCCTGCGCACAGGCAGGCCAACGAGTCATGATTTGAGTGTATATATTTAGTTGAGGTCGAAGGAAAGGCCGAATTCGACAGGGTAAACTGCAGGGCCTTCATTTTTTTCGAACATCTCGGAGAGAGCGTAGTTTGCAAACAGATTCAGCGGTCCCCATCCAACTCTGGCCATTACTCCGTATTTGAACGGATTCAGATGGAAGCTGCCGTTTGATTTGAATTTGTCTTTGTCACTGCGATCGTCAATAACCACTTTGCTGTGTGAGCCAAGTCTTACTCCACCGAATGCACCAATACCAAAGTGAAATCCGTTTTCTTTTTTGTTGCCGGAAGTGTTGACCTCAAGCATGAGTGGTAAAACAAGATACGAGGTGGTGAGTTTGCTGCGGATGGTGTTTGAAACGGTATCACTGTAAGCCATCAGCACAACGGAATCATTGATCAGGCGCACATCATTTTTCAGACGATAGTTCAGCATACTCCAGCCAAGTCCGGTTGTCAGTCCAAAACCGAAATTATCTTTCTCAACAAAAGGAACATTGAATTCCATGAAATTGATCTGAGCTCCGATCGACCTGCCCATGTCAGTTTCCATGAAATCATATCCTGGTGCGGTATTCAGGTCGCCGTATTTCGAAACGAAACTGTTCATCATCAGATCGACGCCGGCCCAATGTCCGTTGAATTCACGACCGCAGTCGTCATCGTCTTCATTGTTTTTACAGGCATTGTTGATGCCGTTTTCATCCGGCATGGCCGATTCAACTGTTTCGCCATTGCGTTTTTTAATATTGGCGACACCATCAACATCGAGCTCAACTGTGGCCGGAGTGCCGTCGTATGATATTTCGGAAGCCCCGCTGCCATTGGCTTTCAGACTTTCATCCACCGATATGGCAATTTCAGATGCACCTTCGGTTGTGATATCGGCTGTTTTTGTTTTCAGATCGTAGGCATGAACTTCAGAGGCGCCTTTCAGTTGTGCAATAAACGTATTTGCCGTTCCTTTGAGCCAGGCTTCCGAAGCTCCTTCAAAATCGAGACTCAGTGTTTCGCATTGCAGATCCATGTGAAATTCGCCGGCTCCATTCGATGTCAGTTTGAGCTGTGGTGTGCTGAAAACACCATCGGTGTACAGCTCCGAAACAGAATTGAGCGAAATCTCATTAATAACAGGAGCCGTAATTTTCATGTTATAGGACTCCTTGAGTTTTGTGGCATCGATATTCAGAACACCGCCGCTTACATTATAGGTGAGGTCTTCAGGTTTGATGCCGTCGTTGGCAAAATAAACGCTGTGCGTTTCACCGTTTGCAATGGTGATTTTAATGTTTCCGTTGGAAACAATTTTAGTGAAACTGTCAATGGGTTGCTGTGCAAAAGCTGCGCTGAGTGCGACAGTCATGAGTGTCAAAAGTGCTATAGTTTTCATAGTGCGTAATTTTGTAATAAGACGAAGAGGGTGTTCCGAAAGTTACAGCTATCTGTCTCTTTGGCTCAGAGAGAGGCTTTCAGAGGCAAACCGTGAGATGTTGTTGTAGCTGAATGTGGCCACATCGCGAAGTGTGACATCGGCGGGTGTATCGGTAATCGATGATTCTCCGCTGAAAAATCCCTTGCCCCATTCTTTCCATGCAGTAAGTGTTCCTGTCTTTGGATTGTTGTCAACAGCATCTGCATTTTTCAGCTCAATGTAATTGTAAATAGCAAGGTATTCGTTCCGGACATCGTTGATACTGCCTGAAGTAAGCTGTGCTGTTTCCTGCAGCTGGCCTGCCGGGCGTGGCGATAATGGTGCAATGTATTCATTATTTCTTTGAACAGTGTTGCTGTTGTCAGCCAGTTGCGGGGCTGTATAATTGTATTGTGAATTTGATCCGGAATTGTTTTCTGTTGTGTTTTCAGAATTTGTGATTTGCAGATTCATTTCAGCAATGTTATGAGAGTCGCTCTGAATGCCCGATTCATGATTTACTGCCGGCCACAGGAAAAATGCAAGAATGAAAATGGCTGCGGCTGCCGAGGTATAATACATCATTCTGCGCAACGAAAACACAATGGGTTCTCTGCGCAGCAATTTATTTTTATATGGAAACACAATGGCTTCGTCTGCCTCGTAGCGTGCAGCGCTGATGATTTCCAGATCGCGCTTCCGTTGCGGGTTTTGAGCGATTGCTTCCTCGACTTTTTTGATGGTGTAGGCGTCAAGATCTTTCTCAGCATAAGCCACCAGCATTTCATCGCTCAGCACAAAAATGTTGTCCGGAATGTTTTTCAGCTGTTCAATCAGCGAGGCGGGTGCTTTCAAGGTCTCATCAAATGCGGTTTCCGGAAGTGTCTCGCCAAACAACAGGAATTCCTCATACAGTTCCGGATTCATTTCCAGAAAAGCCATGAGTGCATCGGATTCACGCTGCGGCAGTTTCCCGTCGTAGTAATCGACAATGCGTTCCATATAGTTTTCGTGGCTGATCATAATATAAGGTCCGGGCTTTTAATGAAATTTTTCAATGCAATGCGTCCGCGGTAAATGTACACTTTCACCTGACTTTCGTTCAGTCCGGTGATTTCGCCGATTTCTTCGTAGGAATATCCTTCGTAGTCGCGCAGCAGAATCACCGATTTCTGTATCGGCGGCAGTTTGTCGAGTGCTTCATTCAGAATGGCCTTCATGTCGAACGACGACGCTTTCTCATCGGAGGCAGGATGCCAGCAGTGGCTGTCGTCTTCCATGTCGAAGCCGGTTGAAAAGCGTTTTTTCTTTCTGAAGTAATCGATCATGATATGGTAGGCCGAAGTGAAAAGATAGGATTTTGCTTTTTCGAAAGAAACCGTTTCCGATTTTTCCCACATGCGGACAAACGCTTCCTGAACGATATCGGCCGAGTCTTCGCTGTCGGCGGTATTTTTCAGGATAAACCGGTATACTGCATCGGAATACAGCTCAACACAACGGTTATATTCTTGTCGGTCCATCAGGTGGTTTGGTTACTTTACAGGCCTATGACGGAGTAAAGTTACGAAATGTTACATGGGAAAGTGATGTTTTTAAAGTTATTAAAGTTCGTAAAGTTGAAAGGCATGTCCTGAGCTTGTCGAAGGGTGACGTTAGAGCTTGCGGCATAGAGCATGCAGCATGCAACGGGCGGCTTGCTGCGCAATGCACAGGACTTAGGATTGTTATTTCATTTCGACGGTTCCATGTCCTCTCTTCTTTCGTGAGTTTATCCCGCCTCGGCGAGAGTGGAATGTCGAAACGGCGCACAAAAGCAAAGAAACCGACTGAGTTCCCGGTCTCTGAATGAGTAGCAGCTTCTGCTACCGAAGCCGGGATCTTTTCGAAAATCTTCGAGGCATTTGGCTCTCACTCCCCGACGATTTCATGTCAGTAGGCTGCGATGTCATCCTCTACTTGCTGGAGTTTACCTCGCAAGGCGGGCCTAATATGTTGGGGAGATCAATGCGCAATGTCCCGTACTCGTTGTAATAAGTATTGTGTGGGAATGATTTGTATTCTTGCTGTACTATACATGTTTTATATTATTAATGAAACTCAACTTGTCTATAAATATCCAAATACCAACATTATAAAAACACATAATTCAGACAAAAAATAAAAAATATTTGACAAATAAAAAATTATTGCGTAGCATTGCAGCTTCAATTATAAAACAATTATGAAATTTAATTTTGTGAAACGCCCAGAAAAGGCGATTTGTAGAGAGAGAGAGAACAGCAGATTCTCAGCAACAATTTGTTTAATTGCCATTGCAACAATGTTCTTCATGCTCTTGCTTACGAACACGGCCAACGCGCAGGTGCAGAACGACGTAAACCTGCTTCCAGATACTGGAAACGTGGGGATAGGTACTGCCAATCCTACTGAGAAGCTGCAGGTGAACGGAAACTCAAAACTCGATGGCAGCGTTTCGGTGACCGATTCACTTTCGGTTGGATCAAAATTGTCGGTGGGGAGCAGTCTGGTTGTTCAGGATTCGTTGACTGTTGGAACAAAGATGGTGGTGAACCAAACACTGTCGGTGGCTGACTCCATGTCTGTCGGAAAAAGTTTATCGGTCAGGGATTCCGTTGTAGTGGGTTCAAATATCAGGGTGGAAAAGAATTTATACGTTGCTGATACACTGAGTGTGGGTGGTATTCTACAAGCAACTGAAATTGCCGGAGTTAACAAAATTTCAGCAAACAGTATTGGTGTTGCAACATTATCAGGAGTCAATGGCGAAGTTACACTTGAAGATCCTTCCGATAATCCGAATCCAGATCCTTCTTGCGATGCCTTAGTGCTGAATTATTGCAGCCGGCAGATTCATGGCTACAAGAAATTGACGGATGGCTCCATTCAATATCCCGGAGTGGCCATAGGTAAGACTTCAGTTGCCACGGGATTACATAGTGTTGCTGCCGGCTTCAATTGTTTCAGTGCGGGATTGGGATCATTAGCCATGGGAAATAATGTGAGGGCTTTTGCCGAAAATTCGATAATTATAGGTTCAGCTGCAACAGGATTTTTCACTACTACTGTTCCTAATTCACTTATGATCGGGTTCAATGCCCCGAACAACAAGCCTTCATTATTTGTCGGGCCATCTGTTTTATCTGGTTTACCGGGCAATGTTGGCATTGGCACTTCAACCCCAGCCGATAAACTTGTGATTGGCGAAGGATACGAACAGATCAGTTTCGGCAGCGCCATGAATGATATGAACAACGGCAATGGCTGGTGGGTTGGCTACATGGGCATGAATGCAACCCGCACCCGCACCAGTACCTGGCAATCGTCGGTGTGGACTATTTCGGGTGATGCTGCAGCCGGTTTTGGCGGAGGAATAATTGCTACCGATGCCGGCGGCAAAATGTTTATCATTCCCATATCAACCGGAGTAAACACAACCGTTAGTCTGACCGATGCTGATATCTATGCACGGCGTGTGGTAGAGATAGGTGCCATTGATCCGAACGCAGACCCGTCAGGTGGATTAATGAGGGTAAACGGTAAAATTTACTGCAAGGAAATAGAAGTGAAAATTGATCCCGCATTCTGGTGGGACGATGTGTTTGCACCTGGATACAAGCTGCGCACCTTCGAAGAACTGCAGGCCTACATTGCACTCAACGGCCATCTGCCCGATGTTCCCTCCGAGACCGAAGTAAGTGAAAATGGTTTATCTTTGGGTGAAGGTTATGGCACTCTGCTCCGCAAAATCGAAGAACTAACGCTCTACATGCTCGAACTGAAAAAAGAAAACGAGGAGTTGAGGAAGATGATTGAAAATTCTTCAAATTGATCACAACCATTGTCAGTTAACCATTAACCATTAACCGTTAACCAATAACCAATAACTGTTAACCATTAACCAAACCTCAACGCCAATGAAAACAAATTCAAAAAAAAATACTTTCGCTCTCGTTCTCATTCTGTTCACTGTTTTAGGTTGTGGCAGATATGAGGAAGGGCCGTGTATTAGTTTCAGAAGCCCGGAACGCAGACTGTGCGGTAAAAAATGGCACGTTGTGTCGTTTATGAAAAATGATTCTGATCTTACAGAGCAGTGGAAAACCAATTATGACTGGAGACTTTATTTTCAAGGTCACTATGATTCCGGGCTTGGCGAGAGTACAGGTCTGGATGTTTTTAATGTAAGCGACAATCGGGTTGCATTTGGTGGTTGGTGTTTTGACTCAGACGATCCTGATGGAATAACCGCGAATACTACAAAAATTTTGTTTGGATTTTATTTGGTTGGTCAAGATTCAATTATTAGTGGAATACATCCATTGATTACAAGAAGTATTGGCGAATATAACATATTAAAACTTAAGCACGATGAGCTTTGGCTTGAACATACCGATAGCGTTCAAAACGTATATGTGATCAAATTTGAATATAATCAGCCATGAAAATATTTGTCTTATTATTAATTGCAACCTCATTTTGCATAACAGAAATCGCTGCACAAACGCTAAACACAACCGAAAACGCTTTTAAATACTGGTATTATCGCGATCGGTTGAAATATTTTGTAATGCCTGGAACAGAGCCGGGTCAAAGCATATTGTTTTCCAGAAGGAATCCTTCAGTTGATGAACAATGGGATGGTACAGAATTTACCATGGATGTTGACCAGCCACGTATGATGATGGGTTTCTATATCGGTATGCTGGCCACTGAATATAAATTGCTTAAAGATAACGGCCAGCTATTGTCGGCATATGAAACTCTAAATGAGTTGAATCTGGCATTGGATGCCTTGATACGGATGGATAAATGCGAGGATGATATACCCTGGTATTACAACTATGAAACCATGGATGGGTTTTTTATTCGTGAAGATATTCCAAGTATAATGACACCTGAAATGGAAGACTATTTTAATCAGGATCTTGATCTTTCTATCTCTTCAATTAATCAGGCCCTGGTTCAGCCCGGATTGCCAACCATGATTAAAGGAAATCATGTAAGGAGTACACGAAGATTTGAAGCATCTAATAGTTATTTCACACAACATCCTGGTTTTGAACCAGACTGGCAAAATTACTTGTCTGATAATTCCGTATATTGGGATTATTGGAAAAGGCAAAAATTTGTTAGTCAGGATGAGTTGGTTGGAATGCTGATGGGATTGGCACTGGTTGTTAAATGTGTTGATGATCAACCGACAAAGGATAAAGCGATTGATATTGGTGGAAAGTCAGTGTCATATACATTGGGAAATGGATTATTTTCTTTTTCACAACTATTGGACGTTTATGGCAGTAGCAGTGTTGGCGGGATGTTTTCAACAACATATCTTTTAATGGCCTCAGGTGGGGATATTTGTAACACTTGGATGAGGTTTCCAGATAATACCTTAATCAGCGAGGGTAGTGGGGGGAATACTTATGCATTGTCGAAAGGCATAGTGTATTCAGGTAGGTACATAACATCAGGATGTGAATCTTCATTTCCGGAAATATTTGCAGATTTGCCATTTCAAAAAAAAGTTATTTGGCAATTAGTTTTAAACTCACTTGAAACCAATGTAGCAAACCAAACTTCCAGAAATAATATGGCAATGATGTCAAGATTGCTTGCTGTTTCAGGATTGAGTGATTATACAACGCAAAAAAAACTCGGTGAATATCATAAATGGGATGTGTTTTACCTGATGATGCGAGCTGTATTACATGATGGTGATTTAAGAAACAAAAACCTTTTTAACTTCGAAAGGCTCATTGATCAGATAGAAACAGCCCCATGCTGTGGCCCATATAAGTTTTATGTTCCATCTGAAGATGGACAAGATGAAAATCTATATCCTAACGGGTGGGCTACATACCTGAAATTTCAAACAGATGTTGAATCTCAAAATGGGGGATTTAATCATTATGGAAACATTGCAGTTGAACACGATCATGGAGAAGAAATAATTATGTATTACAACGATGACCGAGGAATATTTTCAGGAATTGATTACATGCTTCTCTATAACCTAGCCCATCTTGCTTTTCCGGAGGGATTCACTGTAAATAATTCTCATTATAGTTTTCCGTATTATTTAAATTTGAACAACCGAATTATTGCAGATGCGTATTTTCCTATAATTCTATCAGGTCCGATGAATGATCCTGAAATAGGTTCTGTTGCTAATCCAGAGGAATTGCGTGGCATTTCAACAATTTCAACAGATATGGTTGTTTCTGACCAGGCGATGCTTTATCCGAATACAACAAGTTTTCAGGCTGGTGTAAACGGCGATGTGACCCTCAAAGCCGGCGAAAGCATCAAACTTACTGATGGTTTCAGGGTAGATGCCGGCGCACATTTTCTGGCGCGGATAGAGAGTTACAGCTGCAACGGCCTTTCATATAAAAACATGGCAGCACCGCCCTGGAGTGAGAATTACAGAGGTTGTTACTACGACACATTAATCAGTGTACCCATGGAAAAACGCGCACCTATTGTTTATTCCGAAGACAACTACGAAGAAGAAGATTTTGATGTGTCATTGTGGGAAGATTATTATTACATGTACGACACCACTGCAGCAACAGAACTGGCTGTGGGAGCATGGATCAATCCTAATCCCTGCGGCAGCAGCGCAACGCTTACGGTTGTTTCGGAAAATGAACAGCAACTAACCATCGATTTGTATGATATAAGTGGCATAAAGCGCAAAACTGTTTTTAATGATATCGCTGACATCAATCTTGTCCTTGATCTCGACCTCAGTTCTTACGCTTCAGGCACCTACATGCTGCGCATAACGGGCGCCGGAGGAATGAAAGTGTTGCGGTTTGTGAAGGAATAGCATGTAGCTTAGGGCATGCGGCGCAATGTACAGGGCATGGAGCATGGAGCATGGCGTTGCTTCAATCAAGAGAGTTTTGGGTTGATGAGATTATGCGAAATCCGATAGTCGCATCATCGCCGGATCGCATCATCGCTAAAGAAAAATCATTCTTCAGTATTTGAAACAGAATTTTCATTTTCGGTATCCGACATCACCTGCATGATGAATGGCATCACGAGCGGAGCTACGGCGCCAACGGGCTTGTAGAGCAGACTTCCTTCGCGGGTTTCTTTTTTCAGAAAGAGTCCGTGTTTGTCGGCGGAGTTGATGAAATTGATAATAAGACTGAGAATGAGAATGAATTTGATGCTTGCGAAAGCCGCACCAATAATGCGGTTGACAATTCCGAGACTCATGTTTTTCACGGCGTTTTCGGCCATGCGGGCCACCAGAAAAACCAGCACGAGTGTGCCGAGAAAGGCCACCAGAAAGGCAATCAGCTGAGTGTGTTCTTCGTTGGTGCCAAAAATATTGGCAATGAATCCGCCAATCCATTTGCTCAGATAAAGTCCGGCAAGTACGCCCAGAACAAGAGCCGCAATCTGTGCAAGTTCATGAATCAAACCTTTCGAAAAACCTTTGTAAATGCCCCAGCCAATGGGGATCAGCAGTACAATATCAATCAGATTCACAATTTTCCTTTTAAGTGACGGGTTAACTGGGTTGCAAAAATAAAATCGTTCAGCTCTTTGTTGTCAGTATGAAGAATGTCTTTGTTGGAGCCGTTCCACCAAAGGTTTCCCTTGTAAATGAAAGCCACATTGTCGCCGATTTCAATCACCGAATTCATGTCATGCGTGTTGATGACGGTGGTCATGTTGAATTCCCGGGTGAGTTCATTGATCAGCTGGTCAATCAGGATGGACGTTTTCGGATCGAGACCTGAATTGGGTTCGTCGCAAAAGAGATATCTTGGATTCATGACAATAGCCCGTGCAATGGCCACACGCTTTTTCATACCACCGCTGATTTCAGATGGCATCAGCTTATTTGAATGCTGCAGATCCACTCTGCGGAGGCAGAAATTCACGCGTTCCTTTTTCTGTTGCCGTGTCTGACCGGTGAACATGTTGAGCGGAAACATCACATTCTCTTCAACCGTCATGGAATCAAAAAGAGCACCGCCCTGGAAAACCGTCCCTATTTCCTGACGGATTTTTTTCTGGGCATCTTCGTTCATCACAGTAAAATTCCGCTCGTCGAAAAAAATCTCACCGTTATCCACCTGATGCAGTCCCAGCAGGCATTTCAGAAGAACAGTCTTTCCGGATCCGCTTTGACCGATAATCAGATTGTTGATACCGGGCTCAAGTTTTACTGAAATGTTTTTCAGCACCTGTTTCCCCTCGAAACTCTTGTTTATGTTTTTCACTTCGATCATGTGAGCAGGATTTGAGTGAGAATAACATTGAAGAGGATGATCATTATGCTGCTCTGAACCACCGCTTTGGTGCTTGCACGGCCGACTTCGAGTGCGCCGCCGTTGACCGAATATCCGAAATAGGAGCTCACTGATGTGATAATGAACGCAAAAAACAGCGATTTTATGAGGGAGTAGAAAACTTCAAACGGAACAAAAAACGAGCGCACGCCGAGCATGTATGTTTCAACACTGAAGAGGTCAGTGAGCAATGCAACCATGTATCCGCCCATTACTCCGAGAAACATGGAGATGACAACCAGCACCGGGAAAATGAGTACAAATGCCACGATTTTCGGAAAAATCAGGAAATTGGCGGAATTG
>Ga0116172_10001333_pt1 | contig 22813 bp, 28 predicted proteins | sample AD_UKC083_MetaG_FD_89799 | JGI IMG/M metagenome (GOLD analysis project Ga0116172, IMG submission 89799) | Active sludge microbial communities of municipal wastewater-treating anaerobic digesters from USA - AD_UKC083_MetaG | ecosystem: Engineered > Bioreactor > Anaerobic > Digestate | place: USA... | reverse complement strand
GGTGATGAGTTGCGAAAGGTTATTTTTCTCCTGATTGTATATCTCTTCTAAGTTGATCCCTACGCCCCCTCTAACTGTTTTTTGCGTAAAGTGAATTTAAATTAATGGCTCAAAAAAAGCTGATAGAAGCTGATAAAAGGCTTTGGATAAAAGCCTTGCGCTATTCCATGTGTTATAAAACCATTTCTATCAGATGCGGCCCAGGTTCTACCAGTGCCACCGTGAGTTCTTTCGCAAGCGCTTCAACTGAATCCACTGCTACAGCCGGCACGCCAAAACCTTCAGATAGCTTGACCCAATTGATGGAAGGATTATCCAGTTCAACGAGTGATTGTGCATTTTGTCCTGGGGATTTAACGCCTGCACGTTCATATTCAATCTTTAGGATATTGTAACTCTTGTTCGCACACAAAAGTGTCGTGACATTCAAGGATTCTCGTGCTTGCGTCCATAGTGCCTGCAATGTATAAAGGGCACTACCATCCGCCTGAATATTTATAACGGGTCTATCAGGACAAGCAATGGCAGCACCAACCGCGCAAGGCATTCCATATCCTATTGAGCCGCCCGCAATCGTCATCATACTATGCGGCGGTAAACCTGCTGTAAGCGGATAATAGGTCATCACAGAGGTAAGCCCCTCATCGACAATTATAGCGTGTTCAGGTTGAATTGCTGCAACAACAACACATGCCTTTTCAGGGGTCAATGCCCCGCTAGGCAATGATGGACAATTCAATTTTGTCAAAACTTTATCGGATGAAAACATGTTTTTTGAGACCTTCAGTAACTCTGCCAGATATTCTATTGCACCAACAGCATCCTCATTACCCATTCCTATTGAGATCTTTTTTTGTTCATTTCTTAGAATACGGCTTGGCACACCATCATAACCAAAAAACGTAACTGGCTCGTCCGAGCCAACCAGAATCACCGTTTCATATTGTGACATCATTTGGATCGCGCCTTCAGGAAAATAAGGGATGCGCACCACATTGGGAAGTCCCGCTCCCCGCTCCATAAAACCAGGGAATGAACCTGCAAACAGATCACATCCTGTAGCCGCACTGATGCGCCCAGCCACCTCCATACCCCGCCTTCTCAGCGCCCTGCTGCCTAAAATCATAGCGATTTTTCCACCTTTTCTCAAAAGCTGTGCAGCATTTTCAACCCCATCTGTATCGAATGGTTTAAACATAAACCTTTTTGTTATAATTTCAGGATGCTCCACGCTATCCATCTGGATATCGTGCGGCACAATCAGGCTTGATATGGCGCCGTACAACGCCTCGTTAATACTATCAGCCACATCCTCTGATAAGGCTTCGACTGAATCACAGTTTTTAAACCAACTCGACACGCTACCTGTCAAGGCTTCAATATCCATTGTCAATGGGGCATCGGCATGACGGTGCCATGTTGCATGGTCACCTATAATGTTTAAAAGAGGTGTCCGGGCGCGTCTTGCATTGTGGAGATTAGCAATGCCATTGGCAAAGCCTGGCCCATGATGCAACAAGGTCATAGCGGGCATATCGAGCATCCTGCCGTATCCATCTGCAGCACCTGTACAAACACCTTCAAATAACCCAAGAATTGTCCTGATATCCTGCATCGAATCAAATGCACACAGCAGGGGTATCTCGGTAGTACCAGCATTTGCAAAACACACCTTTATGCCTGCCTGGCTTGCAGTTTTTAAAATGATCTCAGCGCCATTCATGATTTTACCAACTTCTTTTTCCACTCGGCAAAGCGGTCCTTAAAGACGGTTTGAATCTCTTTTAATCCAGCCTCCCATTCAGTCCATGCCCCAACATTCAAATCCAGTCCATCGCCAGAAATGCCATCCTTTTCAAGTCGTTCCATGATTTCTCTTCTGATTAAAATCTCTTTCCTTTCCATCTGTTCAGCAAATCTTTTTTTCAACATCTCCAATTCAGCCTTTAGGGAATCATCAAGGTCGCTGCATACGATATCAAACAAATCAAACAATCTTTCATTTCTGATGTCAAAATTTTCTAACAGTATATCGATCACGACTGGCCTTTTAAGGTTCCTGTCCACATCATAACCATCAATCTCTTTCTTTACGCCATCAATGTCTGTTATGCCCGAAAAAAAGCGTCTAACAATAGACCTCAATCTATTATCAGTCTCTTTCCCTGCCAAAACCTTTTTTTCTTCATCACCCAAGACAATGTTCTTTGTCCTTTCCATCGCAAGCTCGATGGCACTCTTAATTACTGCCATATCCTTCCTCGCATACTAAAAAATACACAAACTATAAGATGCTTTATACATAAAATCTTAAATCTAAAAAACTCAACGTTCAAAACCCAACAAGACTAAAGCGCCTGTTCCTCTGTCACCATTACATTCAAGAATGGCTGATCAAAAAAGGGTTGAAACGCGTGGTGCGGTCATATACGTCGATCCCTTCGCGACGCTTCAAAAAATTTACAACTCGGTAAGTCAGTGGGGTCAGCATTGCCTCATATGCTGATTTAACAAGCCACTGTGTAACAATAATGCCTGAAAGCACATTTATCGGGATCGTTCCGATAAATGCAATCAGTACAAAAACTACTGAATCAAGCGCCTGCCCCACAAGGGTAGAAGCAATAGTTCGCGCCCACAGAAACCTCCCGTTTGTTGCAACTTTCATCTTTGCAAGGACAAATGAATTTGCAAACTCACCGACAAGGTATGCTATGAAAGAGGCCACAAGCAAACGCGGGGTATACCCTAATATACGCTCATAAGCGGCCTGGCCATCCCAAAAGGGTGCCGCAGGAAGAATCTGTCCGACCCAGATCGTAGTCACCAAAACAAGACTACAAAAGAAACCCAGCCAGATAACAATACGGGTATTGTGATAGCCATATACCTCCGTAAGGACATCGCCGAATATATAGCTCATGGGAAATATAATGACGCCGGCTGGAATCACAAGTCCAAAAACGCTTATTATTTTTACCGCGGTTATGTTTGACGCTATCAGGCATGTTGTAAAAATCGCAACAATACAAACAAAAAGCGGCGTATATCTTTCGTTGTTCGATGATTGTCCATCCATGCACATTAAATTAGCCTAATAAGTATAACATTTCAAACATAAAATTTAGCCCAATACCTTCCCTCAACCCCTTGCTGTAGCCCATTTTTAACATTGTGAATTATGCACAAATTGATTTTTCATCAATATCCAGATACGTTGCAGGGTTCTCGGTTATACATCGTCTGACGGTTTTAGCGTCAATACCCATACCGACAAGACGCTGGGTCGATTCCGTGATTGTCATGGAGCCGCCTTGCAAAATACCATTCCGTTGAGAAGGGGTGATTTTAAAACCATTACTGTCAGCCATATTTTGTTTACCATCGGGAAACCGTGTACAGTTGGTATCCCTGATTGAATCTGAGATAATGATGATTCGGCTGTGATTTTTGACACGGAAAATCAATTTTATTGTTTCCGGATGAAGATGGTAGGGGTCTGCAATAACCTCAGTATATACACCAGCATGCAACAATCCAAATCCTGCAATGCCAGGCTCGCGGTGATGGATGCCCCTCATCGCATTAAAGATATGCGTTATAGATTCTGCGCCTGCATTGTAGCCGGCTTCGGCCTCTGCATATGTAGCATTCGAATGCCCCATACCCACCTTCACGCCTTTATCTCTTGCGTTTTTTATAATTTTTGTTGAACCATCCAATTCGGGGGCTATAGTTATAATCCTGACCATGTCCTCAAAGCCATCTACCAGTTCTTCAAACGTTTTTATGTCAGGCTCTAAAAACGAACAATGGTCAAGCGCCCCACAATATGAAGGATTAAGGAAAGGACCTTCGAGATGAACACCAATAATACTTGCAACCAATATTGGTTTTTTATGGTGAGCCTTCTGCATATCCATCGCCATTTTAACTATCGCCATATTTTCCCTCATGATATGGATAGGTGCCGAATATATAGTAGGGATGATGGCATCCACACGATAAGAAGCTTGTATTTCAGCTATTTTGAGTATGGCATCTGTGTCTTTGGAGCGTGTATCAAAGCCGGCAATACCATGTGTATGTATATCGATTGTTTGCATGCGCATGATCCTATGAAAAACTACTATAACAAACCATAAAACACAATAAATTGCCTCCTGAAAATCCACATCTACCTTTGACAAGAAACATCACTTCTGTTAAATTGGCATCATGGTTTATAACACAAATTATCAATCGTCAAGCATAAGCCGTAAGCAATGAAGAATAAAAAACACACCTCAACAGTTAGTCGCGCTGATAAAATATCCCCATTCTATGTGATGGAACTGCTCGAAAAGGCTAAAGAGCTTGAGAGAAAAGGTAAGCACATCATCCATATGGAGGTTGGTGAACCTGATTTCGGTACACCCTCCGCAATAAATGAATCTGCCATCGACGCAATACGCAATAATAAAACGTTTTACACCCACAGCCTCGGTATCCAGGAATTGCGTGAAACAATTGCACAGCAGTATTATAAAATAGATGGGGTACATATATCTAACGAGCGGGTTATTATCACAAATGGCACATCAGGTGCATTTCTACTGCTATGCGCGGTTTTACTGGACAACAGAAGGGTGCTGGCAGTCTCCGACCCTGGTTATCCCTGCTACAAAAATTTTGCGCTTATAGTTTGCTCGAAGATCGTTCCGATTCCGGTCGATGAAAAATCGTCGTTTGAGGTTACGGTTGAACATTTCGATGTTTTAAAAAGACCACCTGATATCCTGCTTATATCCACACCTGCAAACCCCACAGGAAATATTTACAGAGAAGAAACCATGAAAGGTTTACATAGCTACATCAGTTCAAAAGGCAAAGTCCTCATTGTGGATGAACTTTACAATGGTCTATACTACAAAGAAAGACCAAGATCAGCGCTTACAGTCTCTGATGACATAATAGTTATCAATGGTTTTTCCAAGACACATGCAATGACAGGATGGCGGCTCGGATGGATGGTTGTGCCGGAGGAACTGATAAGACCAATTCAGAAGGTTGCACAGAACGTTTTTATATCACCTCCCTCTATATCACAATATGCAGCATTAAAGGCCTTCAACGTAAACGAAGATTTGGAAGCAATGAGAAAGACATACCAAGAAAGAAGAGATTTTATGATTCCGAGACTTAAAGGCATTGGCTTCAATATACCTTATAACCCTGAAGGCGCCTTTTATATATATGCAGACATAAGCAGGTGGGGAATCGACAGCATGGAATTTGCCGAACGGGCACTCGTCGAGGCAGGGGTCGCCCTCACCCCGGGATATGACTTTGGCGCCTACAAGGCAGGTTCTCACATAAGGTTTTCTTATGCCAATAGCCTTGACATGCTTAAATTGGGGTGCGAACGCTTAGAAAAATGGCTCAAAAAGATTTAAAAAATCCATTCCACATCTTGTACATCAATCTTTTTATCTGTTATACCTCACATTAAACAAAATTTATGACGCGTTGAAGGAGACGCCATATGTCAACGACTAACCTATTCCCTCCTGACTGTATTGGTGTGACAAAAACAAAGACAGGCAATTGTATGATGAAGGGTACCGTGCTGCACTTATGCGTGCCTTCCGTGGCACAATGAAAGCCTATTATGAATGGGTAAACATAAAAAAAGAGCTTTGAATAACCGCCATTTTTGTCATTTCGACCGAAGGGAGAAATCTTTAACAAACTGCCATCATTAGGATTTCTCGTCGCTCGCGCTCCTCGAAATGACATTTTTAAAAGGTCACTATTCGTCTAAAAATTCTTCGTTTCTTTCTTTTGCTCTGTGCCCCAAGGGTTCAATAATTTCAATATAGAGGTACCGGTGGGTTTCAGAACCCTTAAAAACTGTTCGCTCCGTGGAAGAAACCATTCTACATAGGCATCAGGTGCTATACCGCCGTATGTCTTCACTCTACAATCCGCGTAGGGTGGTGATGTCACAATAAGATCGAAGAAATTATCAGGATAATCCTGTAAAACACTCAAGCAATCGCCCTTTCTTATTATACACTCAAGAGTTCTCATAAATTGCATTTTAGCATGGAAAGGTTTTGAATTCTATTCTAATATTTTTATATTCTCACCCAACGGTCAGTGGTGAGTCTCATCCGTCTAATCTGGTGGTTTTTTCCAACATTATGCATATAAATGTATATTTCAATTTAATCAAATGATTCAGAATAATCAACAATATTCAATAAATACCGCATATGGCCTGGGTATGTTATTAAGGGATATTGTATAATACAAATTTGTTGTGGAAACATCATAATCTATGATATTTTTCTATCTGTCATTATGTTTTCTGCATGTACCAACTAATTGATTTGGAATGTAATTATGGCAAATGAAAACCCTATGCAACTGACAACTGACAGAATTCTGGGGCGTTTTTTAGGGTATGTTTGAAAGAAAACATGACAGGGCATGTTCGCTCAGCTTATTACATCAGAAACCATAGGGGGACGTTCTCCTTTACCGTTATAACCTATTTTAGATGATCCCGACGCGAACTAAAAAAGGTGATGGGTTGGGTCATACAGAGGTCTTGAATGGGTAATCGTTCGTGTCAATAAGGATATTTTGACACAATAAAAAATATTTTTGGGTTTTTCTGTGCAGATATTAAACGGGTATGAGCATTCAGCTATAAAAATTGCGGTTCAGCTTTTAAACAAGGGTCATATCGTTGCCTTTCCAACAGAAACGGTTTACGGACTTGGCGCTGATGCTTTAAACCCGTATGCAGTTGCAAAGATATTCGAGGCGAAAAAACGCCCGAGGTTTGACCCTCTTATCGTGCACATAGGAGAACGGGATTGGATTTTCGACCTGGCAGAACATATACCACATGAGATTGAAAAACTTATCGACGCCTTTTGGCCCGGACCCCTTACAATTATTCTGAAAAAAAAGGAGATCGTGCCAGACATCGTAACTGCAGGCCTTCAAACTGTTGGCATAAGGATGCCGTCTCACCCTGTAGCATTAGATCTGCTACGTGAATTCAAAAAACCCATCGCAGCGCCAAGTGCAAATCCATTCGGATATATGAGTCCAACAAAGGCCGACCATGTCGCAAGGATGCTGAAAAACAAGTTTCCGCTTATCCTTGATGGCGGAAACAGCGTATTCGGAATTGAGTCCACTATAATATCGTCAAAGGCAGATGAGATTTATATACACAGACACGGGGCTACAAGCATCGAGGATTTGTCCCGCATCACTAAACACATCCATGAGAAAAAACATAACGGCACATGCGAATCACCGGGGGAACTGCCATATCATTATGCCCCAATCAAGCCGTTAAAAATCATCAACTCAGTAAATGAAATAGCTTGCGAACAATCATCTTTTCTTGCCTACTCAAGACCCCAATCAATCCCAAAATCAAGATATGTAAAGATCCTTTCGGAAGAAGGCGATATAATGGAAGCAGCGGCAAACTTTTTCTCATACCTCATAGATCTCGACCATGAAGATGTTGAAATCATCTATGCAGAAAACATCCCTGAGATAGGTATCGGAAAAGCCATGATGGACAGGCTAAAGAAGGCATCAAAAAAATACAAACATATAACCCATTGATAATTTAAGTGATTCATGTTATCTTAAAAACCAAAAAAATAGCATAAATACGAGGGGGTCAATGCAAAGAACAGTTGAATATATTAAGGATTTTTTTTGCATCGCGTTTAGGCAATCTAATGAATTATTGTGTATTATCGGTAGGATAGGCGACAAACTATGCGAGTTATACACAACTTATCAACATAAAATGTGGAAAACTATTAAAAGTCCTCTATTTTTAAGAACATTCTTGGTTTTGTTGTGTATAATGCTTTTTTTCTCCTGTAGCTCATCCAAGGCACCAAAAAAGGATAAATATGCCCTTGATAACAGCCTTATTTCAATGAGTGAAGACGATGTGAGAAAGAGATACGGGGAACCATATATGGTAAGCAAAACATCTGAAAACAAAATTATATGGACTTATGTGCCACAGTGGAAAATCCTGCCTGATAACAAAAATACGATATATGTTGAATTTGAAGAAGGCAAGGTCGTAAAAATCATTAAAGCAAGGTGAGTCTATGATATGCGAAAAATGTAACCAAGAGATCGAGACCATCGTTTGTAATAGTTGCAACGAGACCGTATTAAAGCTGGGTCCATTTTGTTATGTATGCGGAAAAATATTAGACACCAGTGAAGAAGATGGAGAAAATAAACCAGACACCGAAGAAGAGATCGATTTTTCAAAAAGGATTTTATGCAGCGACGGAACGTGTATAGGTGTTGTAGAAAACGGCGTGTGCAAAGTATGCGGTAAGCCATATGTCCCTGAATCGTCTTAGTTGAAGCATATTTCAAAGTATTTTAATACTGCACTATCATTGCCTTATTTTGGATACTTTTTCGCTAAATAAACAATATAATTATAAATAGAGAGCAAAGGATATGGGTATATTTGACAGAATAAAAAACGGTTTGGCACGTATAAGGGATCAACTGGTAACGAAAATCGAATGGGCAATAAAGGGAAAACCTATTGATGAGGATGCGTTCATTGATATAGAAGAGGCATTGATTCTCTCTGATGCAGGCCTTGAAACTACAGAGGTTTTTATCCATGCCCTTAAGGACAGATGGAAAAGAGGCCAGATAAAGACAACTGAAGACATAAAAAGTGCCATGATTGAAGAGGTTGGACATCTCCTTTCGACTGTTGAAAAACCAATAACGATAAACCAACATAAACCTTTCGTTATTATTACGCTTGGTGTAAACGGCGTAGGAAAGACAACTACGATAGCAAAGCTCGCAAGATCATACAAAGAATCCGGAAAGAAAGTACTGCTCGGCGCATGTGATACTTTCAGGGCAGCGGCAATAGAACAACTTGAGGAGTGGGCAAAAAGACTCAACATCGATGTTATAAAACATAAGGAGGGCTCAGATCCTGCCGCTGTTGCCTATGATGCCACTAAGGCTGCAAAGGCAAGAGGTGTTGATGTGCTTATCCTCGATACCGCAGGAAGGCTGCATACCAAGGCAAATCTCATGGAGGAGATGAAAAAGATAAAGCGCGTCGTGAACAAAGAGATGGAAGGCGCACCACATGAAACATTACTCGTTGTTGATGCAACAAATGGACAGAATGTTATTTCACAGGCCAAGACTTTTAATGAAGCACTGGAGGTTACAGGCATCGTAATAACCAAACTCGACGGCACTGCAAAGGGGGGATTTATTCTCCCTGTAGCCCATATTTTAAAAATCCCGATCAGGTATGTCGGGGTTGGGGAACAATTCGAAGACCTTATTCCTTTTAATGCAAAGGAATTTTCAAAGGCATTGTTTGACTAAAAAACATTCGACTATCTTCTTGTTTTGGCATTATGCAAGTATGCGGCCATTTTGCTTGATCGACGTCATACCTATCAATTACCACCTACCGTTATCCGTACCATCTTATCAAGCAGCAGATATTTTTTTGCTACCTTATTCACATCGTCTTTTGTTACCTTTTCAATAAGCTTGGGCCACATTTTAAAATGGTCCGGTCTCAAACCATACATGACGTCAAGGCACATACTCGAAGATATAGGGCCATTTGATTGCATTCTTATATAATGCGTACCTATGAGGTGGTTTTTTGCATTTTCAACCTCGGTATCGGTAAACCCATCTTTGACAATCTTTTCGATTTCTGCACATGAAATCTTTTCGACCTCTTTTACGAGTTTTTTATCCGTTCCGATATATATACCCATACCACCCGTTTCGTAAATCATCTGATTAAAGAATGTAAGGGCATATGCATATGGGTTTTCTTCTCTCAAAACCCTGTGTATCCTCCCTCCCATACCGGAAAGAATAGCATCCATGACCTCTACCGCATACCTGTCTTCATCGATAATGCCAGGACCTGCAAAACCAAAGATAAGATGTGACTGCATTATATCCTTCGTGATTACAACATGCTTTTCAGGAGTAGCCACGGGTGGCAACTTTTTCAGTGGATTGGACCTCCCCTTCCATTGGAAAAAGAGGTTTTCAAACATTGCCTTCAGTTCTTTTTCATCCACATCACCTGAAATTGCAAGCACAGCATTCGACGGACTTACATAGTTTTTGTAATACTCTTCTATATCATTGAGTTTTAAATTCTCTATGTCTGCCTCATTGCCCACAGGGTCCCTGCTATAAGGATGTCCTTTGTAAAGGGTTTCATTGAAACGAATAAAAGTATTGCGTATGGGGTCATCATCCCGTTGTCTTATCTCTGAAAGGATCTCGCCTTTAACGGTTTTCAACTCCTCTTCCCTGAAAACTGTTGACGTAAGCACCTCTTTAAGGAGACCCAACACCTTCTTGATATCCTTGCTTAAGAATTTTCCAGAAAGTCCAAAGATATTTTTACCGTTGAACGCATCCATATTTCCGGCAAGCATATCTATCTCTTTTGCAATAGCATTCGCACTTTTATCTTTTGTCCCTCTTAGCAGCATCTTTGAAAGTGCATTGAAAATACCATTTTTTCCTTGAGGTTCTTCCTTTAGCCCACCCACAAAGCCTATCATAAATGCAAAACTCGGCGACGCCTGATTTTTGTTTACAAGCATGGTCAACCCATTTTCCAGTTGAAACTTATGGGGGTTGGAAACCCTCTTAGGCAAAAGCGCAACTATTGTCTTATTTTGCCCGATCATGTATTTTTGGAGCATATTTTTAATATCATCCACCGACACCTGATCTACATCCGATAAAAACTTCTCTACAAAAAGCGGGTCACCCGTTAAGGTCTGATAGTTCCCCAATTGTCTCGCTATTCCTTGAACGGTTTCCGCAGCATATACAAAAGAGGCCTTGATCATGTTTTTTGCCTTTGTCATCTCCCATTCAGTAACCCCTTCTGTCATAATACGTATCAGTTCTTCGTCTATTGCCTTCACCGTCGTTTTGTAATCCTTTTCTTTGAGCGTCGAAAAGATCACAAAAAGACCTTCTTCCTTTGGGGTAAACAAATATGTGGCGCTGTTTGTAACGATTCCCTTTTTGTATTTTAATCGTTCCTGTAGACGGGAGCTTTCGCCTTCTCCCAGGATTGTGCCCAATACCTCCAATGCCGGTGTATCTTTATCAACAATTGAAGGTATACGGTATGCTATGGCAAGATAGCTCTCCTTTACATTTCTTTCAATAATATTTTCATTCACATCACTTTTTTTCTTGGAATCTTTTCCATCCTCGTCAGTCTCGAAAGAATTTTTATTTATGTTGTCTATTCCGGTAGTTTTTGACTGGATGCTTTTTTCATAAAAGTGTTTTTTTATCAATACATCAGCGGTCTTTGGATCAAAATCACCCGCAATCACGATAGCCATATTGTCAGGCACGTAATATTTCTTGAAATAATTCAGAATCTCGTCCCTATTAATGCTTTTTACTGTATCTTCATACCCTATAATGGGTCTCCCATATGGATGTTCTCTGTAACTTGTTGAGAACAACTCCTTAAAAAGCTTCCTCTGTGGGTCATCTTCTCCCATCTTGATCTCTTCGAGCACCACCTTCCTCTCCTTTTCAATCTCTTCCTCCGGAAAGGCGGGGTTTCTCACTGCATCAACAAGCAACTCAAAACCTTCCTCAAACGCCCTCGATGGTACAATAATATGATAAACCGTATTGTCGTATGAGGTATACGCATTCACCACACCACCCAACGATTCGATACGCGAAGCCATCTCGTTTGCCTTGACTTTTTCAGTACCTTTAAAGATAAGGTGCTCGATAAAGTGCGTGATGCCTGCTATCTTCTGGTCTTCATATTTGCTTCCCGCCTTAACCCAGATTTGCAGGGCAACAACGCCTGTATCCTTGCGTTGTTGAAAGACATATTGAAGACCATTTCCGAGTGAAAACAGTTCCATAGCGTACACCGTCCTATAGTATGGTAAAATAGAAAGGATTAAAACTACAAAAACAAAAAAAAGAAAAAAGGGGGAAGGCCCCCTTTTAGAGGGCCTTCTTACCTTCATAGAATGCTTTGACGTTCAAATCGTGGAGTTTTGGTGCGAGGAGGCTTTTGATTGCATCCACAAACTGCTCATCCTTTACTTCGGGGAAAAAGTTTGAGAATGCACCGACAAGCACCACATTTGCTGCCTGGATATTGCCGAGTTTTCTTGCAATCTCCTGCCCATCGATTGCGTATACGTTTTCCTTGAAATACTTTTTGAATATTTCATCAACGTCTTTGGGATATTCCATCTGGCCTAAGTTTACGGCAGGCGGCAATATCTTCTGGTTGTTGATGATAATCTTGCCTTCAGGTTTCACCCAATTGATATAGCGGATTGCTTCGAGAAGCTCAAAGGAAAGGAGATAATCCACATCACCGTATTTGATAAGCGGCGAATAGACCTTTTTTCCGAATCTGAAATGTGTTGTTACGTCTCCGCCTCTCTGTGCCATACCGTGAACTTCCGCCTTTTTCACATCGTACCCGGCCTTGATAAAGACTTCGGCAAGGATGTTGCTCGCGAGGATTGCCCCCTGTCCGCCAACACCTGAAAGAAATATATTTGTTGTTTTTCCGTCTTTCATGTTCTCCCTCCTCACTTTTTGCCCGGTACAATGGCTTCGAATTTACAAACCTGGACGCAAACTTCACAACCGACGCACTGATCGGGATTAATGTATACAGTACCTTTTCTCTTGTGACCGTCTGCTGTCTGGCCAGCACCTTCTTTCCAACTGATGGCAGGGCAGTTGATCTCGAGACATACCTTGCAACCTCTACATTTATCAGTGTCGATTACGTATAGAGGGTTTTTGAACCTCTCAAGTGGTTTAGCCCTGCGCAGCAGCATACAAGGGCTGTCTTTACAAAGGATAAGGGATGGTTCTTCTTTTTCCATCTCTTCCTTGATGATTTCCATACACTCTTTTATATTGTAAGGGTCGATGTATCTGACACTCTTTACGCCTACTGCATTACCTATTTCTTTATAGTCGACCATGTTCGTCGGTTCCTGGCGAACGGTAAAGCCAGTTCCGGGGTGTTCCTGGTGACCAGTCATGCCTGTGATCCTGTTGTCGAGAACGATAACCGTTCCATAACCTTTGTTATAAACGATATCAGCTAGCGGCAATACACCTGAGTGCATGAATGTCGAGTCTCCGAGTACTGCAACCATCTTGCCGAGTCCGTCTTTCCCAAGCGCTTTTGATGCACCGTGCAGCATACCCACACCGCTACCCATACATATTGTTGTGTGCAGGGCCTGAAGTGGGGGTGCAACGGCGAGGGTGTAACAGCCGATATCACCGAAAACAAATGCACCAAGTTTCTTCAATGCATAAAAAAGTGGTCTATGTGAACAACCTGCGCATAGGTTTGGCGGTCTCCTTGGAAGGTCTTCCGGTTTTACCCTGATCTCGGGTGCTACGTAATCCTTACCTTTGAGTGACTGTTCAACAATCTCAGGTGAAAGTTCATACATATTTGGAATAAGGTCTTTGCCGTGATCTACTTTGATGCCCATTGCCTTGATCTCTGTTTCGAGAAATGGATCAAGCTCTTCAACAATGATGATCTTTTTCACCTTACTTGCGAATTCGGCGATCATCTTTTTCGGAAGCGGCCAGATCATGCCAAGTTTTAGGTATGACCACTCAGGAAAAACTTCCTTTGTATACATGTAGGATACACCGCTTGTGATAACGCCTACACTTGTATCGTTTATCTCCATTTTGTTGTACTTGAATGTTTCTGCAAACTCTTCAAGTTTTTTCATTCTTTCTTCAACGGCTTTCCTTCTTACCCGGACATGTGCCGGCACCATAACGTATTTTGGTGCTTCTTTCGGATCAAGACCAAGCGGAATTTTTGACTCAACCCTGTCTCCCATTTCAACCAAAGAGTCTGAGTGGGCTACCCTCGTTTCTGTTCTTAAAATAACGGGTGTATCAAACTGCTCACTTATATCGAATGCCGCTTTTGTAAAATCGTAACATTCCTGTGCATCGCCAGGTTCCAAAAGTGGAACTTTTGCAAAGCGCGCCCAGTTACGACTGTCCTGTTCATTCTGCGAGCTATGAACGTTTGGGTCGTCAGCAATAAGGAACATAAGGCCACCCTTAATACCTGTATATGCGATTGTCATCAGGACATCAGCCGCTACGTTCATACCGACATGTTTCATCGATGCCATTGCCCGTGCGCCTGCTACTGCGGCACCGGCTGCAACCTGGGCAGCCACCATCTCGTTTGGTGCCCATTCAGCATAAATCTCTGGATAATTGTCTGCAACATCCTTCAAAATTTCACTACTCGGTGTCCCGGGGTATGCTGCGGCTACCTTTACACCCGCTTCCCAGGCACCTCTTGCAATTGCTGCATTTCCTTGTAATATTTCTTTCTTCATATTGCCCCCATCTGGCTATTGTGCCTGAATTTTTGAAAAGTTTATGCCACCTCCTTTTTAAAAATATTATGTGATTCTTTTATCGCTTGTTAATTAATTCACTTATTATTCTCTACAGAAAAGGTGGTGATTGTCAAGAAATTTAATAAATTTTAAACTTTTAAATCTTCAGACAAAAATTTTGCAATGTCATAGGTATTTTTGATGCCGTCAATAAAACTTTCTATGCTTATTCTTTCGTTTTTACCATGCATTCTGAGTATATCGTCAATTGGAATCGTTGCTGGAAAAAATCCATATGACGTAATACCAAGGTTCCTGAAATAGCGAAGGTCTGTTGCACCAGTTGTAATAAATGGCAGAACCTGTAAACCATTTTTTGTATTTTTTAGTATATTCTTGATGCCCTTAAAATATGGAGTATTAAACCCTGAGGGCGCTGGCTCGCTTATCCCGCTGCCAATCCTTGTTATTTCAACATCATTTCCGGCGAGCTTAAGTATCTTTTTGAAAAACGTCTCATGTTTTTCTGTAGGCAAAAGCCTTGCGTCAAAACATGCAACCGATTCACTCGGTATTACATTAATCTTTTCGCCACCCTTCAGGATAGTCAACGTTACAGTGTTTCTTAACAATGAATTGTATACCGGATTTTCTTCCAGAAATTTCTTGAATCTTTTATCTGACAATGCCTCTTTCAAACCTCTGAATTTCAGTCCGTTTATATCCTTGCCCTTGAGAAGTCCTTTCATATAGACATTGACAATATTTGTAATCTTGAAAGGCCATTCATACGACAGGATCGATTGTGATGCCCTAACAATCTTTTCATTTGCGTTATCCTTGTGAGGTACTGACCCATGCCCACCTGTACCAGTTGCCTTGACTATAAACTGGCTCAGTTTCTTTTCTGCCACAGAGATCTGTGCATGAAGATGACCGTTTTCTTCCACTATGCAACCTCCCTCGCTCAACACAAAGGAGGCATTTTTCAAGTCATCTATCCTTTTTAACATATATTCAACACCATTTTGACCACCCACCTCTTCATCACAGGTCGCAAGAAAAACCATGTCGTTTTCAGGCACAACACCTTGTTTAAACAAACTTATAAAGGCAAAGAGTTGACAGATCGTTTGTGCCTTCATGTCTATTGCGCCCCTGCCATATATGTAGCCATCTTTCAATACACCACCGAATGGGTCCACCTCCCATTCATCCTCGTTTGCAGGTACAACATCCACGTGACCTAACAATACAATCGGTTTTCCTCTTTTTTTACCCTTAATTCTTGCAATGATATTAGCCCTTTTTGCGGCAGGTTTGAATATCTCTGTTGTTATGCCCTCTTTTTCTAAAAGAGATTCAAGAAAAAGAATGGCTTCCTCCTCATTCCCCGGTGGATTTGTCGTGTTTATCCTGATGAACTCCCTTAGCACATCTATGGCATAATCATGTTCCATTTCATATATCCTTTTATTTATCTCATAAGAATTTTTTTATATATTCGAATACAAGAAAACGTCGCAGTATTAAGAATTTAGAACAAACAAAAAAACAGATTGAACCCATAATAATCAGGCAACCGCATTGCCGTTTTGGGCTCTATATGTATACCGCATATTTTATACGAGGACATCCATTGTGTTCAACTACCCTTGAACACAAACCTTCACCGGTATAACGGCTTAAAGGACCCTAACAGATGTTTCTATAACTCTATTTGGTTTTCTTATCCTTTTTTGTTGTGGTCTTTTCAGTCTTTTTTGAATCCTTTTTTGAATCCTTTTTTGTTGTTCCGCATCTTGCCATAAACACCTCTCAATCATTTTCTTTCATTCTAAACGATTTCTATCACCAATTAAATGGCAACTACCTCTTTAATTTCAGGGATATCCTGTTTTAGCTGTCTTTCCACGCCCATTTTTAACGTCATCTTACTCATAGGACAACTCCCACATGCACCTTGAAGCTTTACCTTGACAACACCGTCCACATAATCTATGAATTCGATGTTACCGCCATCTCTCTGCAAAAATGGTCTTATCTTTCCTATTGATTCTTCGATCTTTTCTTTCATGTCTTCCTCCAAATATTGTTACTTTTCTTCGAGAATCTTGTAAATCTAATTGTTTCAGAATGCTTCACTTAATCGCTATGCACTTGGTGAATGTCTTTTCCAGAAGCTAACTATCCCCAACGGGCGAAAGAAAAGTTGAACAAGTTCCCACCCTTCGCTTCCCATTTTGTTAAATATTTGAGAGAGATTCTCAAGTTGTTCCATTCCAACGTCATGAATCTCACATTCTCCTTCAGGCCTGCATGCATAGACAATATTTTTTTCAGCATCAACTACAATATTTTCTCTCTTTAAGTCTTCCATCGAAAAGATTTTTATTGTGTATTCGAATGCCATATAACATTACCTCAAAGATTTTTTAAACTGCGATACATTTATTATAATGCATTACCTCTCTTTTTTAAACCAGTATCCTAATTGTCGAGTCTTTTTCTCAACATTTCATTAGCTCTGAGTATCTCCTGAGCATCCTTGCCTGCGATCTCCCAACCATATCCACCTTTTACGTCCTTTTTCAGCTTTATCTTTATTTCACTTTGCATATTTTTTCGCAATTCATCTATTTCCTTTTTATAGTTTGTTTCTGACGTCTGGTGTTCTGCTGGTTTTTGTTTCGCCGAGATTGATTCGTTAGCCTTATTACATGATATTAAAAAAAACAGGCATAGAAATATTGTAAAATATCTCATGTCGTCATAATATAATTAATCATTTGCGCATTTCAACAAAATTCTGGAGGTTCTAATGAAGGCAAAACTGGAAAGGTCTGGTGCGGGTGAGATAATATTATTTATCCATGGTGCCGGGGGAAATGCAAATTCATGGCTTTATCAAACAAAAGGTTTAAAATCACAATGCGAGGTAATTGCGGTTGATCTGCCAGGACACGGCATGGCATCGGTCGGCAAAGGCTGTACTTCGATTAAAGAATACAGGGATAGCATACAAGACACCCTGAGTTCATCAGGTATCGATAAATGCTTTATGGTAGGTCATTCGATGGGTGGCGCTATAGCCATGTCCTTTGCAATGACCTTTCCTGATACGGTTAAAGGCATTGTGCTTGTCAGCACAGGGGCAAAGCTCAAGGTATTCCCTCAGATACTTGAGGGTCTTATGAAAGACAAGGAAAACACCTTAAACAGCATTATCGAACATGCCATTTCAAAAAATGCCCCGGATACACTAAAAATGGGTTATTTCGAGGAAATGATGAAATGCAGTCCTGAGGTGATATATGGAGATTTTCTTGCATGCGATCGTTTCAATGCAATGGGAACGCTCAACACGATTAACTTACCAACGCTTATCATTTGCGGCACTGAGGATGTCTTAACACCGCCGAAATATTCAATATATCTTCAAGAAAACATAAAAGGATCGAGGCTTGTTCTCATCAAAGATGCGGGCCATATGGTAATGATGGAGAAACCAGGTGAAGTGAATAATGCAATTATTGGGTTTGTGAACAGCATCTGAGGGCATCGGGTTCTCATTGGGAAAAATCACTATGAAGTACGCAGTAAGCTCAGAAAAGATAAACGCACTCCAAAACAAAATGGAACAATTGTGCATAAAAGAATCAGATATCGTTGAGAGATTTGTCCGTTCCCAGGGGCATGGAGGCCAAAAGGTAAACAAGACTTCCACGTGCGTCTATTTGAAACACATCCCTACCGGCATTGAAGTAAAATGTCAACAGGAACGTTCCCAATCCCTGAACCGTTTTTTGGCACGCCGTATTTTAGTTGAGAAGATCGAGGAGATGGTACTTGGTGCTGAAAGTGAAAGACAACAGCAGATTGAAAAGATTAGAAGGCAAAAGAGAAAACGTTCGAAGAGGGCAAAGGAAAAGATGCTTGAGCAAAAACACTTAAATTCCAAAAAAAAGCATGCCCGCACATACAAGCCTGATGAAGAATATTAAATAACGGATATTTTTTAAAATATTTTTATCAATGTAAAACTCTAAAACGTCCGATTTTTATAACCTTATCCATGTAACATTACAAGTATTTTGGCGCAAGCCAATACCCCAATCATATCTATGGGCAAAGAAGCCAGGGGCATCTTGTCATTACAGACAAAACGCCTCCTGGCTATTAACTATGATAGAGTCTTAGAATTGTTTCCAGTCCTAATAATATTTATTTCTTTTTAGGCGCTGGGGTTTTGGCGGGAGCTGGAAGCTCTTTAAAAGCTGTATCCCACTTGTCAATCATTGTCTTTAATTCAGTTGATTTTACCTTTGCACCTATCGGATCGGATGCGATCATATCCTTAGTTGCCTTCAAACCTTCTTCTATTGCTTTAGCGTCTGCACTCCATTCATCCTTTTTGCCCTTCAGGCTTTTCTCCATCTTTTTAGCGGTTTCCTCGAGGCTTTTCCAGCTTTCTTCAAGAGATGAAACAACTGCATTTACCTCATCCACCACAGCCTTTTTCCCTGCCTCGACAGCGGCTTTAGCCTTTTCAAATGCCGTTTTAGCATCGATGTAAACCTGTTTTGCTTCCTTGTATTTTTTTTCGTTCAACAGAGATTCTGCCTTGTCCCACAGACTCTTGGCAGCGCCAAAATCGTTTGCAGCGTACTTATCAGCCCCAGCAGTCGCCGCTGCATCATATGAGGCCTTTGCAGCAGTCTTTTCTGCATCAGGAGGCGTTGCACAACCGGTAAACATAAAAGCAAACGACAAAACAACCAACAACAATACTGCATACTTAAGATGTTTCATAATACCACTCCTCCATGTTTTTATTTAATGATTATCTAAAAAAGCCTTTATGAAACGGATTAGTTTGTATTGCATTCACCTATCGAACCCTCTTTGCATATACTCGCATTGTGCCATATCGCACCGCTTAAATCCGCCCCCTTGAGGTTTGCCCCGCTCGTATTCGCTTTTAACAGGCTTACCCCTCTGAGGTTTGCCCCACTTAGGTTTGCCCCACCAAGATTCGCCTTCAGAAAACTCGCCCCGCTAAGATCTGCACCGCTAAGATCTGTTCCACTCAAATTAGCACCACTTAAATCACAATTTCTGCAAACCCTTTCTGCCCTTAGTTGTTTAAGCTGCTCTGAATCAAACGTATTCCCCACTACAGGGAGCACTATCATTCCTAAAATCATAGATACACAAATTATAACAAAAATACCTTTATCCTTCATAACCCCAGCTCCTTTTTTTATTAAGTTAATTTTAAGAGCTAATTCACAAAAATAATCTGTGCAGTTTTTAATAATATAATATAATAATTGATTTGTAAACCCCAATGTTTCACCCTAAACCACATTGTTTTTATCATCATCTGCTTTTAGGTTACGAAGAAATTTGCGCACTTCTTCGGCTCTACCACAGGAAAACCTGCCCTCAGGACATTTGCCGTTTATACACGGGGGACCAGCATGAATAAAAATATACGGCGCAACCTTTTTAACAAGCCTGAGCATCTCAATTGCCATTTCTCGGATCTCCCACTGTGCACGCATACACAGGCGTTGTTTAAAAAAATGCAACAATTCACGGGCATTCATTGAAACAATGATCTTTGTTTCCGCAGCATTTGGCAACACAAATCGTGCATCCTCGCATGCCTCTTCTTTACTGCGACCTTTTTCCATAAGCCTCTTTACAAAATGTTGGTAAGCGCCACCGATCATCTCCATCAGGTCTATATAATAAGTCTTCAGGTCAACATTATCCCTGATCGCGGGTGGTACAATATAATCAAACCCTTCTTCCTTGCCGACGTATCTTTGCGATTGCTGACTATAAGAGGCAAGCCGGTGACGTACAAGCTGGTGCGAACATGCCCTCGATATACCCTCTATAGCAAATGTAAACGAAGCATGCTCAAGCGGACTCATGTGCCCCATTGAAATAATCTTCTCGAGGAAGTCATTTGTTCTTCCATCTCTCATTTTTGAAACAACGTTTTCAACGTTAGCAGAACTATAGCACAATCTCGCTGCAGCGCTGACCGTCGACTCCGGCTCTGGCGTATAACCCACGAGTATAACATTCAGGCATGTTTTCATTGATAATCCTCTTATTATTTAGCATATCAGACTGATATACCTCGTTTACGCAGTTCTTCAGTTTTTCTGATTGAACATTCTTCACATCGAAACTGCGGCTTTTTGTCTGTGCTTTTATCATAATTGGCAGCTTTTACTATCCTGTATCCACGTGATATTTTGCCACAGTCCACGCAAATAATATCTTCTTGAATTTCCCACTCTACATCAAACCTTCTGGACGTAAAAATAAAAATATCCACCCAAAAGAATATAAGTCCACCAATCAGATTGGCTATGACAGTTGCAGTAAGCTTATCCATGCTCGAAAGCACGAAAAGTACACCCGCAAGTATCGGTGTCGAAAGTTGCCAGCGAACAAGATACAGGACATATCGTTTCAGATTCACTTTAGGCATATCATCCTCCCTTTTTCTGAATGTATCACAATGAGCACATGAAAATCATTTATCTATATAACCTCGTAAAGGTTGAGCTTTTGCTCTATAAGGTCTATCTCTACATCCTTTTTGAGGACAGTATTGTATGTATTTTTTATCTTCATTATTACTGACTCTGTCACAACAATGCCAGAAGGACAATTGCCCGACATCCAGTTAAGCACAAGAAAGGCGCGATTCACTGTAGCCCCAACTATATCCTTTGTGGCATAATTCGGATGTCCGATAAGACCAAGATATATTTCACCTGTATTGATAGAAATCATCAAATCCCTCTGGTAAATCACCTTTTTTGCATGTCTTGCCGCTTCGATCGCCCTATCCGCATGGTCAGCACCAGAAAAAAAGCACAGAAAACCATCGCCTACACACTTGACAGGAATACCGTCGAATTTCATTGCTGATTCAGTAAGCTGGTAAAAGACACCGTTTATATATTCCGCCACATCTTTTGAGTTAGTGGTCAAATATCTTTTTGCAAAACCTGTGATGCCGGTACAGAGCACAGTCGCCTCAAATAACCCATTTTGGACATCCACAACACCCAATAGATAATCGGTGCTTACATTGAAAAGTTCGGCAAGCTTTTTAATGATTTCAATATCGGGATAGTTTGCACATCGTTCCCACTTTGATACCGCCTGTGAGCTAACCTGTAGGGCATTTGCAAGATTGATCTGTTTCAGGCCGTGTTTTTCTCTTAATAAACGTATGGTTTTACCAATATCCATAATATATAGCTTTTTATATTACATTGTTGCTGAAATATCAACTAATATGATGTTTAATTAATTCAACCTTAGGTTGCATGATAAGACACCCTTGGTCTTTTTCACAATCGGAGACCTTTTTTAACTGTTTTTTTATATTATTACACAAAAAGGCCATGGAGATGAGCATCGGCGTTGACCTTCACAAACATTTCCATCTTTCGTTTAAACGAGGATTGAAAGGCGAGGTGTCCGATAAAGCAATACTATCAATTTTAAAATTGGAGTTTTTATTCGATTTTGTCCTTATCCATAGTGAATCGCCACTTGCAGAACAGCTCTTTAGGGTGTGGATCAGGAGGGGCAAATAGGCATTCTACCTTAATGTTACTGTCGAGTTCCTCGATGATGTTCTTAAATTCACCTAAGTGCATATCCTTGCAATCGTATTCTCCCACCCCTTTTTTCAGCCGAGCCTCTTGAGAAGCACAATGGGGAATTGAAACTATGATTTCTTCGTCTTTAACTTCAATTTCATATTTTGATATCATTGTCCACGGATAATACCGAAAAACCTTGACAAGAGCTTTAAGCCCCTTTTCCTCGATGGAGAATTTCTTTTTTATTTCCCTGGTCATAATCTTCCCCATTCGGTGCCATACTTTTTCATTCATCTTGATAGCAGCATCGTAGCCAAAGGTGTGTTCTACCCCGAGAAACCAGAACCCATCAGCTCTTCTGAACAAATCCACCATATACTCAATAAATGGTCTAAGCTCTTCGTTTTCGAATTGTGGTATCTCCATGTTAAATTTTCCTCCTTTGACATAAAAGCTGTAAAAAGTGTGTAGGAAAAGATTGGATGTTTGCTATCCTACACCAATTTATTGTAACACTTTCAGAATGTTTTCTCAACATTGTGACAATTGACACCCCTTCCTTGCATAATATATCAGGAGATGACACTCTCACAAAGGTAAAATAAATTCCGTAGCCTGCGGTACTGAAAATTCCATGGTATGTTGTGGTGAGAAACATTGTCATACCTATATGAAGTG
>Ga0116172_10001329_pt1 | contig 22893 bp, 18 predicted proteins | sample AD_UKC083_MetaG_FD_89799 | JGI IMG/M metagenome (GOLD analysis project Ga0116172, IMG submission 89799) | Active sludge microbial communities of municipal wastewater-treating anaerobic digesters from USA - AD_UKC083_MetaG | ecosystem: Engineered > Bioreactor > Anaerobic > Digestate | place: USA... | reverse complement strand
TGTTGACCGGAAGTACTTTTCCGCTCAGTGCCGGCCGCGGCGATCGGGCGGATCGAACGAGTTGCCTGTAATCAGCAACTAAGTTAAATAAAAAATAAGTGGAAAGCAAGAATTTTAGCGGAGAAAGACATAACGGTGGGAACCAGATTTCCCGGGGTACGCGGAGCAAGGCATAACAGTGGCAACCAGATTTCGGGGGGTACCCTCCAGGAGATTGACCTTGATTTTGTTGCTTATTTTCCTTTAATTGGAGCCAGTCAGCCCCTTCCACCCCTTGATGCGAGTGATTGACTCATGAATCCATCCAACGCTCTCTCCCGGCTGGCCGCCACTGAGGCGGTCATCTGCGACCTCGACGGCACGCTCTATCTCGACGGCCTCCCCCTGCCCGGCGCCCACGATTTCCTGCGCGCGGTCCTGGACTCCGGCCGCCAGCTCTTCTATTTCACCAACAATACCTCCCGCTCCCGCCGCAGTTATATCGAAAAACTGGGCCGGATCCGGTTCCCGGTCTGCGCGGAACAGATCATCACCGCCGCCGACTGCACCTTCACCTACCTTCGTCATCATCACCTCGGCCCCGCTATCTACCTGATCGGCAACAATGACCTCAAACGGGAATTCGAAGAGGCGGGCTTTGCCTGCTGGGATGAAGAGCGCTGCTCACGTGAACTCCCGCAGGCGGTGGTGCTCGGCTTCGACACCGAATTGACCTATGCGAAGATCCGCACCGGTTATGAGCTGATGGTGAAGGGCGTCCCCTACATCGCCACCCATGCCGACCTCCTCTGTCCTGTCGCCGGCGGCCGGTTCATCCCGGATGTGGGCTCCTTCATTTCCCTCTTTGCCACCGCCACCGGCGGTTCGGAACCCCTGGTCATGGGCAAGCCCAACCGGCCGGCTGTCGAGGCCATTTGTGACCGCACCGGGCTGCCGGCCGAAAAAATCGCCTTCATCGGCGACCGGCTCTACACCGACATACGCATGGCTCACAAATTCGGGATGGTCGGTGTCCTGGTCCTCAGTGGCGAAACCAGCCGTGAGATGGCTGCGGCCTCCCCGGATCACCCCCTCATGACCGTCGATTCTGTCGCCGATCTTATCCCTCACCTGGAGCGCCCCCGCCTCTAGGCCTGCGCACCCCCAAATAGCAAACCCCGGCTCGAATATTCAGGCCGGGGTTATTTTTATTTCATCTGCTGACAGACGCGTTACGCCTCACACAGAAAAATCCGCTCGCCGCCGCCTGGAATCAGGCGGTCGGTTTGGGCTTCATCGCATTGATGACCGCCTTTTTGTGCGAGTTCCAGTAATCGATGCCGGACCAAAGGGTGATCAGCGCCGCGATAAAGATGATGATCGAGGTGAGCATATGATAGCGTCCGGGCACTTCAGCAAGCCAGGGCCACCACTCCGCCTTGTGGACGACGATGAGGATGAGCACCAGCCAGATGCTGACCGCCTGGCCCCAGGCCTTGATCTTTCCGCTCTGCCGCGCCGAAACCACAAAACCCTCCAGCACCGAAAAAACGCGGATGATCGAAACCAGGGTGTCGCGATAGAAAAAGATGGCGATCACCCAGAGGGGGGCCAAATCAGCACTCAGGAAACAAAGAAAAATAGAGAAACGCGAGATGCTGTCGGCAAAGGGATCCATCAGCTTGCCGAAATCGGAGGTCTGTTTGTTGCGCCGCGCAAAAAAGCCGTCAAACATATCCGACAGCTCAATGATCAGGGCGAGAAAGAAACAGATGATGTATGAGGGCAGGGTATCGAACATGAAGGCGATGATGAACAGCGGGGATAAAAAAATCCGGCTGACGGTGAGGATATTGGGCAGTTTCATGGGCTCTCTTTGTCGATTATTATTTGCTGATTTTGCCATAAAATAAACAAAAAAAGACCAAGCATCAAGATATTTTATCTCAGGGTACCCCCCTAATTCCGACTACCTGAGCAAATCAACGCGCATGAAGCCGAAAGCCTGAATCCAACCCGGACCCCCGTCATCTAACAGCATGGTTGTTTAATCCACAAACCCTGCCGGCCAGTGGCCGGCCCGATCTCTTTAAGGAGGCAGCAATGGATATCAAAATCACCTTTCCGGGCGGACTGCGTGTGGACGCCCAATACGGTCCCGTGACCATCCCTACTAATCAGGACGGCTCAGCGCCCGCCCCCTTCGCCCTTTTCCTCGCTTCCATCGGCACCTGCGCGGGCATCTATGTGCTCAGCTTTTGCAAACAACGCGGCCTGAACACCGAAGGGCTGGAGATCACCCAGAGCATGATCACCGACCCTGTCACCCATATGATCCGCAAGATCGCCCTGGAGATCAAGCTGCCCGCCGGATTTCCTGAAAAATACCGTGAAGCGGTGATCCGGGCGGCGGATCAGTGTGCAGTGAAAAAACATCTCGCTCAGCCCCCGGAATTTTCCATCTCGACGACAGGGGCTTGAGGGAAGACCCAATATATTGACGCCGCGCAAAAAAGAATAAATAAGTATTGACTTTTATGCAGAAAAGGCTATATTTATCCCCAAATTATTCATGCAATTATTTTACCTGATACGAAACTTTTTCGGCCCAACGTCGTTATATTCTGAAATTCAGGAGAGGGCATCATCTTGAAAATTGCTTTGATACATAGCTCCAAAAACGGCATGGCCGAGATGGTTTCGCGTCAATTCGTCGAGGAAATAGCCGAGGAGGATGAAGAACCTCCTCCAGATTTGCTCGCCGAGTGTGATTCCGACGAGACCATATCAGCCGTTCAGCGCGCCCTCGCTGAACGGCATGAGGTTGTTTTAATCGAATCCGATGAATTCGCTTTCCATCACCTCCAGGAAAGCCGCCCTGACCTCGTGTTTAATATGGCCGAACGCCTCTCCGGCCCCAACCGTGAATCCCAAATCCCAACTCTTTGCGAATACCTCAACATTCCCTACACCGGTTCCGATCCCCTCACCCTGGGCATCTGCCTTGACAAGTCACGCGCCAAGGAAATCCTCTCCTACTATCAGATTCCCAATCCGCACTTCTGGATATTCGATTGCGAGGATGCTGTTCCCGATGGCCTGCCTCTGCCCCTGATGGTCAAACCCCTCTATGAGGGCTCAAGCAAGGGGATCAAGGACAACTCCCTGGTCCGCACCTCCGCCGAACTCAGGGAACGGGTCGGCGAGGTCAGCCGCCACTACCGCCAGCCGGTCATCGTCGAACGCTTTCTACCCGGCCGCGAATTCACGGTCGGCTTTATCGGCAATAATCCCGGCCTCGAGATTCTCCCCGTTGTCGAAATCGACCATGCCCAACTCCCCCGGGGGGCGGCGCCAATCTATTCCTATGAAGCGAAATGGATCTGGGACACAACCGACAAGCCCCTCGCCATCTTCAAGTGCCCTGCCGATATCAGCGCGGAACTCCAGGCCGGGATAGAAGACCTGGTCCGCAAGGTCGTCAAGGTGCTCCGCCTCAAGGACTGGGGCCGCATCGATATCCGTCTCGATGAAAAGGACGAACCGCAAATCATTGAAGCCAATCCACTCCCGGGGATTCTGCCTAATCCGGATGACAATTCATGTTTGCCTAAAGCGGCACGCGCTGCCGGTTACAGCTACAACCAGCTGATCCTTCGTGTGGTTGAGGAGGCTGCCGTGCGCAATGGACTGGCATCATGACCGGAACCAGCCCGCTCGTGGGCATTGCGTTCAACTCTTTCGCGCCCGCTGCCAACCGCAGCGATGAGACCATCTCTGAAACCTCCGTCGAGCAAACAGCCGCGGAGCTCTTCGCCGCACTGCGCGATGCCGGCTATGCAGCAGTGCTGCTGCCGCTGCGCGACAGTCTCACCGATCTGGTGGAGCGACTCCGCGAACAACCCTGCGATCTGCTCATCAATCTATGCGAGGCCTTTCGCGGCATTCCGCAGCTCGAACCACATGTGGCCGCCTTTTTTGAGGCCATGGGCTGGCCCTTCACCGGCAACAGTCCGGTCACACTGGCCCTCTGTCAGCAGAAATTCGTGAGCAAAGCCATCCTGCAGGCGCACGGGCTGCCCTGCCCTGACGGTGCACTTGTTCAGCCCGGCGCTGAGCTGCCCGATATCGCCCTGCCGGTCATCGTTAAACCGAATGCGGAGGATGCCAGCCTGGGCATCCATCCTGATTCGGTGATCTACGAGCGGGCCCAACTGCAGCGGCAGGTCGAGAGAATCTGGACCGGCTACCATCAACCCGCCCTGGTCGAACGCTTCATCGAAGGCCGCGAGTTCAATGTCGGTGTCCTCCAGAGAGGGAGCCGCCTGGAAGCCTTGCCGGTCTCCGAGATCAGCTTTGCCGGCATGCCCGAGGGGACCCCCCGAATTGTCGGCTATGAGGCAAAATGGTTTGAGGACCATCCCCTCTACCAGGCCACCGTTCCCCTCTGCCCGGCCCCGATCACGGAATCCCTGCGGGAGGCCTTGCAAAGCCTGGCGGTCAAGGCCTTTTCGGCGATGGGCTGCCGCGACTATGCCCGGGTCGATTTCCGGACCAGCGGTGAGGGCGAGATCTTTGTCCTCGAGGTCAATCCCAATCCCGATATCGGGCTTGGCGCCGGCTATGCCCGTGCCCTCAAGGCCGCAGGGCTGCCCTATACCGAATTTTGTCGCATCCTCATCAACAACGCCCTCGAGCGCAAGGGGTGACCATGATCCGCGCCATGCAGCCGCAGGACAAAGAGGAAGTGATGCGCCTGCTCCAAGAAACCGGCATGTTCACCGCCGAAGAAGTTGTGGTCGCTGAAGAACTTGTCGACCTTTATCTGAATCTGCCCGGGCAAAAGGATTATATCGTGGATGTGCTCGAGGAAGATTCAGGCCGGGTTGTCGGCTTTGCCACATGGGGGCCTACCCCCCTGACCGATGGCACTTTTGATCTCTACTGGATTGCCGTCTCACCCGAGGCGCAAGGCAAGGGGTACGGGAAAATGCTGCTGCGCCAGGTTGAGAATAAAATTGAGGAGGAGAAGGGAAGAGTACTGATCATCGAGACTTCGTCCCAGCCGCGGTACGAAAGCACCCGGCAATTCTATCTTAAACAGCACTATCAGGAAGTCGCGCGCATCGCCGATTTTTACCGAGCGAACGATGATCGCATTATCTATGCCAAGTATTTCTCTTGAAAGGATTATGAACACTATGGAACACTGGCAGCAACTCCTCAGGGGCAGTCTCACCAAGCCCGAAGAGATTGCCAAACGCTTCGACCTGGATGTCGAAGAGGTTAAAAAGGTTGCAGAGGTTTTTCAGTTTCGCATTACGCCATATTATGCCAGCCTGATCAAGGAGAAGGGCGATCCCATCTACCGCCAGATTGTACCCGATGTTGAGGAGCTGGCCGAAAAGAGCGGCATCGCCGATCCTCTTTCGGAAGACAAGGACTCCCCCGTGCCGAGCATTGTCCATCGCTATCCGGACCGTGTTCTCTTTCTGGTATCGCACAGCTGCGCCTCCTACTGCCGTTTCTGCACCAGGAAACGCAAGGTGGGCAATTCCGACAAGATCAATCCTCGCCATATTGATGCCGGCATCGAATATATCCGCCAGCACAGTGAAATCCGCGACGTCATCGTCTCCGGCGGCGACCCGCTCATGCTCGCTGACAGCAAGCTAGAATATATTTTGTCTTCTTTGCGTTCTATTAAGCATATAGAGATCATCCGCATCGGTTCGCGCGTGCCCTGTTTTCTGCCGCAGCGCGTCACCCCGGAGCTGGTGAACATGCTGAAAAAGTACCACCCCCTCTACATGAATGTTCACTTTAACCATCCGGATGAGATCACGGAAGAGTCTTCGCGCGCCCTGAACCTGCTTGCAGATGCGGGCATTCCCCTCGGCAACCAGACGGTTCTGCTCAAGGGCGTCAACGACAATCCCGAGACCATGAAGCGCCTGATGCAGAAACTCCTGACCGTACGCGTACGGCCCTACTACATCTATCAGGCCGACTACGTCCAGGGGACCGGCTACCTGCGCACCCGCGTGGAAAAGGGGCTGGAAATCATGCAGGCCTTGCGTGGATGGACTTCGGGACTGGCCGTGCCCGCTTTCGTCATCGACGCCCCCGGAGGCGGAGGAAAAATCCCCCTGCTGCCCGAATATGTCCAGTCCGTTGATGACGAGAAGGTGGTCATGCGCAACTACAAGGGCGAACTTTTCGTCTACCCCCAGGAGTCGAAGGCAGGCAGCCCATCCGTGCCCGCCAATGCTCACAAGGCGCCCCGCTGCCCGGCCCTGGAGGCATTTCCTGAACTGGAAGAAATCATCTGCTAGGAACGTGATCGGAAAGAACAGAATCTCACACAGCGCCAAGCCCTACTATTCCCCAGCTCCGGATCTGGTCATTCTCTGGGAGTGGGAATACGATGACGATTTTGTCTTTTATCTGGCCGCCGCTGCAAGACGGCGCAGCCTGGAGGTGCAGATCTATGCACCGGCCCAGCTGCCCGCCTTTCTGCATACCAGCTCACGCGAAGATTACGCCCCCAGGATGGTGATCGACCGCGCCTCTGATGTCCATCCCTCCCTGCGTCCGGGACTGGATGCCCTCGTCAAACGAGGCACGCAGATCATCAATGAGCCGGCCCGCGTGGAGTGGTGCCGCGACAAGGCGACCATGCATCTGGAACTGGTTTCCAGCGGCATCAACGTCCCCTACGGCATCATCGCCTCGCGTCATGACTCCCCTGAAGGGACCTTCAACCTCGCCATGGAAAAGCTGGGATTGCCTTTCGTGATCAAACCCTCCGAAGGGGGCGGTGGCGAAGGGGTAATCCTCGACGCCGCCTCACCCGGCCATATCGCCGAAGCCCTAAAAAAAAGCCCGACCGGCAAGGTTGTCCTGCAGAAAAAAGTGGCCCCGCAGCTGCTCAGCGGCCGCCGGGCCTGGTTCAGGGTCTTTTACATCCTCGATCTCATCACCCTCTGCTGGTGGGACGACCTCACCCATCTTTATGGACCCTGCGCCGAAAATGATATCCCGCAGGGGAGCCTGGTGCAGATGCAGCAGATCGTCGCCCACATCGCCCGCACGACGCAGATCCATTTCTTCTCGACGGAAATTGCCATCGACCATGACGGCTCCCTGCAGGTCATTGATTTCGTCAACGAGATCTGCGACATGCGCATGCGCTCACGCCATGCCAACGGCGTGCCCGACGCCCTGGTCATGAAGATCGTCAATCGCCTCATCGACCACTGCGCCCGCCTTTGATCCGGGGCAGAGTGCTCCACATCCGGGTCGAACACGGGAAATCGCTTGCCCTTTTCCCTCTTCCTGCGTACTTTGTTGTTGCGCTTTTCCGAATCAATTCATGAGGTATTCGATTATGAAGGGGTTGAAACCCGCCCTGTTGCTGCTTTTGCCACTTCTCCTGACCTGGTGGTCCGCCGGTCGCGCCCAGATTACGGAGGCCGAGATCACCAGCCAGGAACTCCTGAACCATATCAGCTTTCTCGCCAGTGACACGCTCAAGGGACGACGCTCGGGCAGCCCCGAGGCGGAGAGGGCGGCTGAATATATCAGAGACCAGTTCGCCGCTGACGGCCTCGTCCTCCTGGGCAAGGAGGGGCTGCAGAGTTTCGAGGTCCTCAACAGTCTCTCCGCCGGTGAACACAACCGGCTCAGCATCGGGGGAGAGCATGCCGTCCCGGGCAGGGATTTCACCCCCCTCGCTTTCTCTGAAAACGGGGAGCTCGCCGCCGCCGTCCACTTCGCCGGCTACGGCTTTGCCATCGAGACCGACTCCCTCACCTGGCAGGATTTTGCCGGACAGGAGCTGAAGGGGAAATGGGCCCTCATCCTTCGCGACGGCCCGCCCCCTCCCGCATCGGGCCAGGACCGCTTTGAGCCCCATCGCAGCCTTCGCAAGAAGGCCCAGGCTGCGCGGGACCACGGCGCGGCTGGCGTCCTCTTCGTCCCGGCAGCTGCGCAGGAAGAGGAGTCACTGCCCCGGCTTAACGCCGACCAGGGCCTCGGCAGCCTCGGCATCCCCCTTTTTCATATCCGCCGCAGCCTCGCCGACCGCATCCTCGCTGGCAGCGGCGTTACCCTTGCCGGCCTGCAGCAGCAGCTCGATTCCACCCTGACGCCCGCCAGCATGGCCCTCCCCTGCACAGTCGACGCCCGCGCGGAGGTGGTGCATCAGATGGGCCGCACCCATAACGTCGTCGCCCTGCTGCCGGGGAGCGATCCCCTCCTCAGGGATGAATATGTGATCATCGGCGCCCATTATGACCACCTTGGCATGGGCGGCCCCGGATCGGGCTCCCGCCGCCCGGATACCCTCGCCGTCCATAACGGCGCCGACGACAACGCCTCAGGCGTGGCCGGCCTCCTCGAACTCGCGGAAAAATGGGCCGCCGCCACAGAAAAGCCCAAACGCTCCCTGCTCTTCGTTGCCTTCGCCGCCGAGGAGATGGGACTGCTCGGCTCCAAACATTTTGTCGACCATCCCCTCGTCGACCTCAGCCGCGCCCAGCTGATGATTAATATGGACATGATCGGGCGCCTGAATCCCGCAACCCGCGCCATGACCTTCGGTGGCACCGGCACCGCCGCCGGACTGGACACGCTGGTCATCTCCCTCGCCGCCGCCCATGATCTCCATCCGACCCTTTCGCCCGAGGGCTACGGCCCCTCCGACCACGCCTCCTTCTATGCCAGGGATATAGCCGTCCTCTTTGTCTGGACCAACATCTCCGAAGAGTATCACACCCCTGAGGATGATGCCTGGAGGATCAATGCACAGGGAGAGCAAGATGTGGTGAGCTTGGTCTTCGACATCAGCCGCGAAGCGGCCGACCGCAGCAGCCGGCTCGCCTTTCAGGAGGCCGGCCCCAAATCCCAGCCGGCGACCTCTCGCCGCTTCAAGGTCACCCTCGGGATCATGCCCGATTTCACCTCCACCAGCGGCAATGGATTGCGGGCGGATGCGGTCATGCCCGACCGGCCGGCGGCCAGAGCCGGCATGAAAAAGGGCGACATCATCATCGCCATGGAAGGCAAGCCGGTCGGTGATATCTACGAGTACATGAACCGCCTTGCCGATTTTCGCGTCGGTCAACGCATCAGCATGGAGATCCTTCGCGATGGCGTCAAGCAGATTCTTATCGTGGAGCTCTGACCCGACCACTCCGGAGCCGCCTCAAAGGGCAGTATCAGATCGCATTCGGGGTGGGAGGGCTTGATGAGAGCTTTCATTCTGGTCGGAGGGCTGGGGACCCGACTGCGCGCCCTGGGGATCACACAACCCAAGGCGATGGTCGACATCGGAGGCCGCCCCTTTCTCGAATACCTCGTGCGCTACCTCGCCCGCCACAATCTCCGCGAGATCGTCTTTTGCATCGGCTACGGGGCCGAGGAAATCCGCTCCTGGTTTGACGACGGCAGCCGCTGGGGTGTAAAGATTCTCTACTCGGCTGAAAAATCTCCCCTCGGAACCGGCGGCGCCCTCAAGCAGGCTGAATCCTTCGCCGTGGAAGAAAATCTGGTCTGCAACGGGGATTCCTTTCTTGAACTGGAGCTGCCGGACTTTGCCAACTTTCATCGCAAACGAAGCGCCCTTGCCTCAATTGCTGCGATAAACGTCCATGCCATGGGTGATGACGGAAACATTCAGACCGGTCGTGGCGGGCGGATCAATGCCTTCGCCGAAAAAAGTGCAGGGGGAAGGGGGCTCATCAACGGCGGGGTCTATCTGCTGCAGCGGGAGGTTTGGGAGACGATCCCAGGCGGCGGGCCGCTATCCCTGGAAAGGGAGATCTTTCCCCGCCTGGCCGAAGGCGGCCGCTGCTACGCCTTCAAGACCGCGGGCTACTTTCTGGACATCGGCACACCCGAGCGTCTCGACCGCGCCCGGGCCGAACTGCCGTCCGTGATGCAGCGCATTCTCCCGTAACAGCCGGTCCGCACACCGGGCGGCCATTCACCGCACACCTGATCAAGAGTTGATATGATCATACGAGCCAAAGCGCCATTGCGCATCAGTTTCTGCGGCGGGGGCACCGATGTCGCCCCCTATCCCGAGGAGAGGGGCGGCGTCGTGCTGAGCGCCACCATCGACAAATACGCCTACGCCTCTTTGATCACGAAGGAGGAGGCGCGGATTCGCATCACCTCCCTGGATTATGACACCGAGGCCAGCTATCGGCTGAACGAGCCCATCCCTTTCAATGGCGAACTCGACCTGGCCAAGGCGGTCGTCAAGCACTTTGCGCCCCGGACCGGCCTCCATCTTTTCCTTCATTCCGACGCCCCTCCGGGCTCCGGCCTGGGCTCCTCCTCGACCATGACAGTCGCCATGGTGGGGGTCTTCAAGCAGTGGCAAAACCATCCCCTGACCGATTACGAAATCGCCGAATTGACCTTCCAGATCGAACGCGTCGATCTTCAGATCGTCGGGGGCAAGCAGGACCAGTATGCGGCCACCTTCGGCGGCTTTAATTTTATCGAATTCTTTGACAAGACGGTGGTGGTCAATCCCCTGCGCATCAACGACGCGGTCATCAACGAGCTGGAGTACAACCTGCTGCTCTGCTATACCGGCAAAACCCGCCTTTCCGCCAACATCGTCGCCAATCAGACCCGCTCCTATCAGGAGCGCAAACCGGCCGTGGTTGAGGCCCTGGATCAGATGAAGGCCCTTACCGTCGAGATGAAAAACTGCCTGCTGCGGGGCCGGCTGGATGATTTCGGCCAGCTTCTCCACGCCGCCTGGCTGCATAAAAAGAACCTCGACGCCAATATTTCGACCAGCCAGATCGACCAGCTCTATGAAACCGGCAGGGAAAATGGCGCCCTGGGCGGCAAGATCCTCGGCGCCGGCGGAGGAGGCTATCTCCTCTTCTACTGCCCCTTCCAGAAAAAGCATCGGGTCGCCGAAGCCCTGGAAAAAGCGGGCGGACAGGTGGTGAAATTCAGTTTCGAACAGCGCGGACTGCAAATCTGGGATATCCGATGAAAATCGTTCTGGTCGGCACCTCTTTCCCCATGCGCGGCGGCATTGCCCATTACGTCGCCCTTCTCTATAAAAAACTGCTCGACATGGGCCACGAGGTCGAAATCATCTCCTTCAAGAGACAGTATCCGGATCTGCTTTTCCCGGGCAAGACCCAGCAGGACAACAGCCAGCAGACCATCGAACTGCCCTCACGCCCCCTCATCGACTCGATCAATCCCCTCTCCTGGATCAGAACCTTTCTCTACATCCGCAGGACCAAGCCGGAACTGGTGGTCTACAAGTACTGGATGCCCTTCTTCGCCCCCTGCTACGGCACGATCGTCCTCCTCACCCGTCTCTTCACCCGGACCAAATCGCTCTATATCGGCGACAATATCGTGCCCCACGAACAGATCCCGGTCGTGGACTGGCTCCTGACCAAATGGGCTCTCTGGAAGGTGGACTATTTCATCGTCCAATCCCAAACCGTCGAGAACGACCTGCTCAAAATCAAACCCCACGCCCGCTTCCGGCAGGTGCCCCACCCGGTATATGAAATCTTCAGCTCCAGTTACACCCGGGAAACCGCCCGCGCCCGGCTCACCCTTGGCGAAGAAGAGAAGGTCCTCCTTTTTTTTGGCTATGTACGGGCTTACAAGGGCCTGCACTACCTGATTGCCGCTCTGCCCGAGCTTCTGCGTGAAATGGAGGTACGGCTCCTCGTCGCCGGCGAGTTCTATGAGGATGAGGAGAAATACCGCCTGCAAATCAGGGAGCTGGGACTGGAGCAGGCGATTCTCCTCAAAACCGATTATATCCCGAATGAGGAGGTGGGCCTCTACTTCACCGCCGCCGATGTCGTCGTGCTGCCCTATGTCTCAGCCACCCAGAGCGGCATCATCCAGATCGCCTACAACTTTGACAAACCTGTCATCACCACCGACGTCGGGGGCCTTCCGGAGGTGATCGAACCGGGCAGGACCGGCTTTGTCGTCCCGGCGGAGGACAGCCATGCCCTGGCCCAGGCGATCCTCCACTTTTACCGTGTCCGGGAAGAGGCCGATTTCCCGGAATTCATCAAAACCTACAAAAAGAGATTTTCGTGGGAGAATCTGGCGAACGCCATCACCGGCTTTGTCTGAGTCTGGCACGATAATCGCGCATGACCTTCAATTAATCAAAAGGCAGGCGAGATGATAGTCGAACTGGAGCAACTCACCTTCCGCCATCTGCTGCAGCGCAGTTTCCGTGAGTACGGAGCTCTGCCCGCTGTCGCGAGCGTGGACGAAGAGCCCATCACCTACCATCAGCTCAAGGCCAGGATCGAGGAGACCATGGCCCTGCTCATGAGCTGTGAGGTCAAGCCGGGTGACCGGGTCGTCATCCTCGGCGATAACAGTCCGAACTGGGTGGTGGCCTACCTGGCCATCACCAGCATGGGGGCGGTCGCAGTGCCCATCCTCACGGGTTTTCCGGAGGAGGATACCCGCCACATCATCCGCCACTCGGAGGCGGTGGCGGTTTTCGTCTCCGGCAAAATGCGCAGCAAAATCGAAGAACTGGAGCACTCGGAACTCCGCACCCTCATTTCACTCGAGGATTGGAGCATCGAGGAGGCCGTTCAAGAGCGCACCTTCCTTCTGGGCAAGGAGACCCTCTTCAGGCCGGCGGAACTCAAATCCCTCCCTCTTCCCGCAGCGATCGCCGCGGTCGAGGCGGATCCGCCGCAGGAGGATGATCTGGCGGTGATCATCTACACCTCCGGGACGACAGGCCATTCCAAGGGGGTTATGCTCACCCAGCGCAACATCATCTATGATGTCGTGCACGCCCTCGAGCGTTTTCCCCTCTCGCCGTCGGACCGCTTCCTCTCGATTCTGCCGCTCGCCCATTCCTACGAAGCCACAGGCGGTCTGCTCGCCCCGCTCGCCACCGGTGTGTCCATCTATTATCTCAAGGGACTGCCCACCCCGGCCAAGCTGCTCGCCGCCATGTCCTCTGTCCACCCAACCGGGGTCCTGACTGTGCCCCTGGTGGTGGACAAGATCTATCGCAAAAAGATTGTGCCGCAGATACAGAGCAAAAGGGTGCTCAACACCCTCTACCGCCGGCCCGTTTTTCGTAAACGGCTGCACCGCATGGCGGGCAAAAAACTCATCCACTCCTTCGGTGGAAAGCTGCGCTTCTTCATGTTCGGTGGGGCCGCGCTCAATCCGGACACCGAAACCTTCCTCATCGATGCGGGCATCAGCTACTCCTCCGGCTACGGTATGACCGAAACCTCTCCGATCATGACCATTAACCCCTTCGGATCAGTGAAGATGGGCTCCTGTGGCAAGGCCATCCCGGGAATCGCCATGGCCATTCAGCATCCCGACCCGCAGACTGGAATCGGCGAGATTATCGTCCAGGGCGATATCGTCATGCAGGGCTATCTGAAAAATCCCGCCGCCACACGTGAGGTGCTGCTCGATTCGGGCTGGCTCAGAACCGGCGATCTGGGTTTCTTCGATGAAGAGGGTTATCTATTCATCAAGGGACGTTCCAAGAATGTTATCGTCGGCCCCTCCGGGGAAAACATCTACCCCGAAGTGGTTGAGCAGGAACTCTCGCAGTCCCCCTATATTCAGGAAGCCCTGGTGCAGATGGAGAAGAAAAGGCTGGTGGCCAGGGTCTATCTCGACTACGACTTTATCGACCAGAAATTCTCCCTCAACAGCCTGGAGCCCCAGGAGGCAGAGCTCCGGTTGGCCGCAATCCTCGAGCAGGTGCGCGCCGAGACCAATGGCCGGCTGCCGTCATTCAGCCGCCTGCAGACCCTGATCATTCATCCTGAACCCTTCGAAAAAACTCCGACCAACAAGATCAAGCGCCACCTCTATTACAGCGCCGACCAATAAAAATAGCCCCGGCCTCTGCCGGGGCTTTTTCATGCCCGGAGGTAACAGCGAGGTTAAAACTCGTTAATCAATCCGACATGGATTTTTCCGCCGAGCAGATCGTCACCACGGCCGAGGCCGTAATCGAGGCTCATGATGCCCAGCCCCGTCTCCAGACGGAAGCCCAAACCGTAGCCGAGTTTGAACTCCTGAAGCTTACCTGATGCCCTTTGTGCGCTGTAATAGCCATAGTCGGCGAAAAGGAAGGTGCGCGAACGCCGTCCCAGCCAGTAGCGGTACTCGCAGTTCAGCCAGGCCACCGAGCTGCCGCGAAACTGGTCTTCGCTGAATCCGCGCAAAGTCCTCGCCCCTCCCAGGCGAAACTGGTCCGACACCGGCACAATCGTCTCACCACTGACGAATTGCCGGCCGTGAAGCCCAAGGGCTACGATCTGGCGTTGAAAAAGCGGGGTATAAAACTCGAGATCGAGTGTTATCCTCCGGGTGCCGGTCTTGCGTTTGACCTCGCCGGTCAGCAGGGGCTGCGGCCCAAGGTTCTCCTTGCGGCCGCTCTGGTACGTAGTGGCATAATAGACCCCCTGGCGCGGATTGAGGAGGTCATCCCGGCTGTCGTATTCGATGCCGATGGCCGCATTCAGAGTGCGGCTGCGCAGCAGGCCGAATTTGTAACTGCCGATTGAATCGGGAAGTATCTCCGTGCGTCCGGCCTGGGCCTGAATGGAGAGTTGATCGAACAGGGGGATCTCCACTTCCAGACTGAGATCCCGCTGGACATAAGTGGTGTCCTGTATCAACTGGGAAAAACCGCCGCCGATATGCAGGGGCCAGCCCGCCAGCCACGGTTCCCGATAGCGGAGACTGATATCCTGGGTGCGACGATCCTTTTTCTGCCAATGCGCGGAGAGAGCGCGGCCTGTTCCGAGCAGATTTCCCAGTGAAATGTCCACCAGCCCGGTGAAATAGCCCTTCTCATCACCACTTGCGGGAGAATAGCCCACCACTCCATCAAAACGACTGCTTTGGCCCTCCTCAACCCGCAGCAGCAGCCCGCCTTCATCCCCCGAGGTATAGAAGAGGATGGGCTCCTCCACCTTTTTAAAATAGCCAAGGCGCATCAGCCGCCCGACGATCCGCTCCACCTTTTGCTGAGAATAGCGCTCGCCGGGCTTGATACGGATCTCGCGCAATATCACTCCGGGCCTGGTCAAGGTGTTGCCGGCGAGCTGGATCTCGCGCAGGATCAGCCGCGGCCCGGGCGCAGCTGAATAGCGCAGCTGCAGGCCATCGCGTGCGGAATCGAGGCTGTCGAGGCGGAGCTCCTGCAGCTCAAGCCTGGCGAAGGGATGTCCCTCTCGATCCATTTGCAGCAGGGCATCATCCAGATCCTCTTCCAGCTCCGCCCCGTCAAGCCTGCCGCCCGGACGGGTGGTGAAACGCTGTACGAGTCTCCGGGTGGAGATGCTGTCCAATCCGGCGAGCTCCACTCCTCCCGTGCGCAGCTCTCGTCCCTCATCGAGATAGAGCCGCAGCTCCGCGCCGCTGCTGTCCGCCGCGACGCGATAGACGATCGAATCCAGGCGGGCATACCAGTAGCCCGCAGCCGCCAGACTCTCCAGCAGCCTGCGGCCGCGCAGCTGCAGATCCGCCGCGACGAAGGGATCCCCGCGCTTGAGGCCGAACTCCGCACGTACCTCCTCTTCCCCCAGGGTGCGCGCCCCATGGATCGTGATCCCGGTGACCGGGATGGTGCGCGGCTGGGCGAAGGATTTGGGAAGGGCGGCCAGGCCGAGCAGAAGAAATGTCAGGGCTATCCTCTTCATCATTCCCTTCCGCCTAGCGAAATGCAGCCGTGATCTGGGCACGGCCGGTATGGGTTACGCCCTGCCGTTCGGGCTCATTGCGTCCCGAATAGGAAAACGAGGCCTGCACGGTCTGGGAGAGGCGATATTCGAAGCGGGCATCCCAACGCATCGAATACCCGGCGCTGCGGCCGTCCGCCATTTCATAGGGGATGATGCGCCCTTCGGGTGCAACCGCCACCCGGTTCCATTCCACTTCGGCCTGCCAGCGGCCGTTGCTGCGCCATGAATAGGTGACACGCGGCCGCAGGGAAAGATAGTTGACCCGGGTTGCGGGTGCGAAACAGCGGTCCTCCTCCATGGCGAGGCTGCCCTCCAGCGCGAATTCCAGCGCCGGCTTGGGACGATAGGAAAACTCGACTCGGCCCTGATCGGAGAGGATGTCGCGGTCCTGCCGGCTGCTCTCGCTGAAGCTGCGCGCAATGCGTTTGCGGGCGAAATCGGACTGGCTGATCAACCGTGCCCCGATGCGGCCGGTCAGGCGTGCACTGACCTCATCATCGCTGCGCTCCTGTCCGCCCTCCAGGTACTGGTTGTTCATCTCCTGCTTTTGCTGATAGCGCAGCCGCAGAGAAAAATCCCGCCGTTTTTCGAAAAGAAAAATATCCTGCCGCCACTGCATCGAGCCAAAAAGTGTAACCGCAGGCTGCTGGTATTTGTCCAGATTGAGCAGATAGATCTGCCAGACCTCCTTCTCCTGGGTCCGCTCCTCAATGGCCGAAAAGGTTTCGGTCGAGACCGCGCTCAGCCATTTCTGCCAGGTGCGCAGGGGTTTTCCACCTTTTGTCCGGTTCCAGAAGCGGGAGGGATCCAGGCGCAGCCGCCCGCTCGTCTTCAGTTCGACGACCGGCACCAGCTCATCTGTGGTGAGGATGCGGAGGATGTAATCTCCGAGGGGATCGAGGACATATTCGCGCAGATTCTCGTCAAAACGGTAGGAACCATCGCCCGAATTGACCTTGATATAGAGGCGTTCCTTTTTGGCGGTGGCGGTGTTGGAGGTCTGATAATTAAAATCGGCGTTCAGGGCGCTCTTCCAGGGAGTGAGTAGCAGCTTGAGTTCAGCCAGGTCGGTCTCCTTTCTGCCCACCGCCGAGTCGGCGTAGGTGCGCGCGCGGTGGGTGAACTCGAGAGATCCTGAGAGGGCGCCCAGCTGCTGCGCCTGCAGCCTTAACTGCTGGGTGCGGGCTGTCGACTTGCCGGCGAACTCACCGCCCCCGGAGTAGGATTGATCGTCCCGCCAGGAGTAGAGCGCCCGGGCCGTCACCCTTTTAAACGGATGCAGATCGAGGCCGCCGCTCATGGAATGGAAGCGGAATCCGGTCGCCAGGGAATCAGACCAGTTTTCTTTTTTCTCCTCTCCCTCGTATTCGAGGAGGGGACTGACGGCTCCAATTTTGTAATGCGCCTGACCGCGCGCACGCAGCCAGTCGCCCTTTTCTCTCGCGGGACTGTTGTTCCTGGAGATGCGTTCGATGCGCATGGAATAATCGGGCCAGCGATTCCGGGTCAGACCATGTTCGAACTGCCAGCGGCTGGAGCGGAAATCCCCGCTCTTGCGGATATCGCCGTACTCGCCGGCCAGCTGCGCGCCGGCAAAGGGGGCCCAACGCCCGGCCATCTCCCAGACCCGCTCCCCCCGTGCGGCGCTGTCGGGCAGATCCCAGCGCCGGTTGTACTCCGCCTCGCTGGTGCGGTCGATATCCCGGAAACGATTCTGCACCTGACGGAACCGCCCCGAAAGCTCCATCAAGCCGAGGCTGCGCCGGCCCCATCGCAAGGTATCGGGGGTAACGAGCAGCTGCCAGTTCTGCGCCATCCCCTGGTTGTCATCGTCGCCCAGCCCGGACCAGGTATTTTGATCCCTGCTGCTCATGGCCATCTCTCCGCTCAGGCGCAGGGCCCGATACGGCTCGGCAGCGATCTGCACATCGAAAAGGGTGTGACTCTCGGCAGTGGTCAGAAGCTGAACCGGCTTGTAGCGTCCGGCCCCGGGGCCGATATATTCATAGGCACCGGCGCCTGTGTATTTGTATTCCCCCCGGCCGGCGCCGACATCCGAAAAAGTGACGATATAATCGCCGGAATCGGCTCCCACGTAGGTATAGATCCCCTCCGCGCTCCGAACATAGCGTCCCCGGCCGGGGCCGACATAGCTGCCTCCCTCCACAGCAGCGAGGGCCGAATTGTCGCCCGCCGCGCGCAGAATTTTGAGTTTGTCTTCATCCAGAGTGAAATCGAGGGGATTGTCCTTGTCATCGCTTTCGTGGATCAGGGCGCCGGTGAGCTGCAGCCGCCCGCTCCAGAACGAGCCGGCAGTCCGGGCCGCATAGATGCTGCGCCGGTATTTCTCATCTGAGAACTGGAAATCGGCGACGATGCGCGAATCAGCGGTGATGAGCCGCCGACGGGTGAAGGTGATCTGCGCAGAGGCGTAATCGATGATGTAATCGTTGGTTTCGCCGCGCACCATCTGCTGGCCGTCGAGGTAGATCCGCTCGGTGCCCGCCAGTACGATCATGTCGATCTGGCCCCGGTCTCCCTTGAGCTGATAGGGGCCTTGATTACCCTCCTGGCCGGTGATGGATTGGCTGATGTATTTGCCCCGCGAGACCGCGCCGGAAAAAGTGCCCTGCAGATTCTGAAAGTGCGCATAACCCATTGCTCCTTGCAGTTTCCGGCTGTATTGAGCGAACTGGGAGCCGGTAAAATCAAGGGTATAATCACCCATGGTTGCGGAGAGATGGGGGGAATTGATCTGCACAAAGACCTTGTCGATTTCCTGCAGGTTCTGGGTGGTGCCCTCGGGCTGAATGGGGGTGGTTTGATCGGTGAGTGCGGCGACAACCTGGACATTCTCCGCGACCTTGCCGGAGACATTGATGTTCAGACTGGAATTTACCTTCAGGCCGCGATTGTTGCCGACGGTGATGCCGCGGGTGATGCTGCCGTTCTTGTTGAGCTGGGCGGCGTAATCGACCTCACCGGCGCTGCTCTCCCCCGGCAGGGATTGGCCAGGGGCACCGGCCGCGCCAAAAACCCTCTGTACGAGCGGATGGCGCTGTTTGACGGTCGCGAGGGGAAAGGGATTGATTTTGTACTGCAGGCGGATGTTAACCATCTGCGGTACCTGCTCATTGAAGCGGATCTCGCCCTTGAGATAATTCATGCTGTACTGCTCACGGGTCAGGGGCTGGTTGTCGAGAAAGACCCGTTCGGAGCGTGAAAGGATGAGAGAATCGGGCAGAAAATAGGGTCCTCTCCGGCCCTCGCCCAGGATGACCAGATCCTTTTCAAGGAGGGAGATGCCCTCAATCTTGCCGGTGATCTGGGCGCGGGCGGGCGTCATCGCCAGGACCAGACCAGCGATCACCCACCACCTGATTTTCTGACTCATCATCCCTTCACTCAAGGAATCTGCAGCCACTGCAGCTCGAAGACCTGGATGCGATGGTTGCCCGCCTCGGCGACAAAGAGGCGGTCGCCACTGACCGCGACATCGATGGGATTGGCGAGGGCTCCCAGCTTGTCGCCGGCGCTGCCGATCGCCGCCAGCAGCGCTCCACTCTGAGAAAAGACCAGCACCTGGTCCCGGCCGGTATCCGCGACGAAAAGAGCGCCATTGCGCGCCGTCTGGAGGCCGGCCGGCTCCTTCAGAACCCCCGCACCGATCTCATGCAGATAATTGCCGAAATAGTCAAAAACCACGATGCCGCTGCGCAGCCGGTCGCTGACCAGGATCCTGTCCTCCCGGTCGATGGTGATTTTCTGCGGTTCCGCCAGCTCGCCCTCCCCCTCGCTAAAGTCCCCGAAGGAGTAGACCGCCTCCCGCAGGCCGTTCAGCCGCAGAACGCGCAGGTTCTCAGCGTCCGTGACGAACAGATCGTTGTGAATGGAGAGGGCGATGCCGGCCGGAAAGCCCAGATTGAGCTTGTCATCCGTTCCCGCGGGATAATAATAGGCATCGATCCAGTGCAGGTCGCGATCGCAGCGAATGATACGGCGATTTTCATAGTCGGCCACGTAGAGGTCGAGTCCATTCTCCGCGCAGAGGTCCGCCGGGCGATGGAACTGGTTGATGCCCCAGCCGAAGCCGCCGGTCATGGCCAGCACCTCACCCGTGACCGAGAGCTTCAGGATGCGGTTGTTGCCGGCGTCGGCGAGATAGAGCGCCCCTTCAGGATCGATGGAGAGGGCCGACGGAGAGCGAAACTGCCCGGGCTCCCCCCCTTCTTTGCCGAAGGCATAGAGAAAGCGCACCACCAGGCTGTCACCGGCCTGTGCCGGATTGCCCCACAGCAGCAGCCAGAGCGCTGCTGCAGTCAGGTGCGGAAAATGAGTTCTGCCTGTCCCGTTCATATCACTCCAAAAAGAAAAACCCGAACTTGTTCGGGCGCCCTGAATTGCTGAACCATCACTGCGGAGGGGAACCTCATCTGCCCCGGTCTCTGGGATAGATGACATAATTGGAGCTGCGCCGCATTTCCAGATAGGCACGCCAGCGGTCATAGGCAGCCATGACCGCCTTGTCGCCCCTGGCAATCTGACGCACCTCACGGTCCCCCAGACGGCGTCCGCCCTGATCCAGCTCCGCCTCGAGGATGCGATCAAGCAGCCTCAGCTGCGCCCGGGTCAGATTTCTTTTGATATCGCGGTCGTTGCGCGCATCTGTGTCATAAATGGGACTGGCACCGACAAGTGTGTCCCATGGGCCGGAGAGCAATCCCGATCTGGCGACCAGGAAGAGAGCGGCCAGGATCAGGAAGAAAAAAAAAGTCGTTTTTACAGCGCTGCGGTCCGGACCGCGTGATTTGGCCTTTGCTTTCGCCATCCCCAACTCGCTTGACAGTGTGGCTTGAACGGTGATTTCGTTCGCTAAATTAAAGTTAAACAATGCAAAAGTCAAGGAAAAATTGGGGCGGATAAAAATTAAGCTTGGAACTTCACTCAAATTGATGTAATTTTTAGTCAAGGGTCGATTCGGGCCCGATGGCCACAGTGAATCTCTGTTGGAGGGTATCGAGCCCTTGCTGCATCGCCTTACCGTTTCAGGAAATGCAATAACCATGCCGCAATCAGGAAAAGGCGGAGGCTGGTGGAAGGCAGCGCGAAGCGCACTCCGCCGGACGGCCCTGCTCTTGCTGATGGGGCAGCTGGCCTGTGCATGGAATCCTGGATTTCGTCAAGGCGTTTATCCCGGCGAGGATGTAGAGCGTCTGGCCGCGAACACACGCGGTGAACGCTTCGGCGAGATGACCCCCGAAACCCTTGAACGCTTCAAGGCCGAGATTCGCACCTACTGGCAATCGCCCTATCTTTGGGGCGGAAATGCGCCATCGGGCATCGACTGTTCAGGCCTGGTTGGCCGTATCTACCAAAGGGCCGCCGCCATCGATCTGCCGCGCACCACGCTGGAGCTCTATGAGATTGGCATGAGTGTGCAGGATCAACCCCTGCAGTTTGCCGATCTGGTTTTTTTCAGCTTCGGCGGCAACCGGCAACCCGATCACGTGGGGCTCTACGTCGCCCGCGGCTACTTCATCCATGCGTCGGTAAAGAACGGGGTGACCCTCTCCCTGATCACCGAACAGCCCTATCTGAACCGCTTCATGGGTGCACGCCGGCTGCTCCAGTGAGCGGTCCACATCAACCAGAGTCGAGGAACAGCCAAACCCGAAATGGACGGCCAAAACAAAGAACCCATCCTGCTAAAATCCAAGCCCGCAGCTGGCGTGCACAGGGGAGATCTGGTCGAATTACGACCAACCGATCTCGCGCTGGGGGGCGCCGCCGTGGCGCGCCTGGACGATCTGGTGGTTTTTGTAGAAAATGCCCTGCCCGGGCAGACCGTCCTGGCCAAAATCTTCAAAAAGAAAAAGAACTTTGCCGAAGCCCGGCTGGAGAAGGTGCTCACACCCGCACCCGGCCAGGTCGAACCGCGTTGTGCGCATTTCGGCCACTGCGGCGGCTGCCGCTGGCAGCACTTTGCCTACGGGCAGCAGCTGGAGAGCAAGCAGCGGCAGGTGGAGGAGACCCTGCGCCATCTCGGAGGCTTCGCCGGCTTGACCGTGCAACCAACCCTGCCTTCGCCCGAAATCTACGGCTATCGCAACAAAATGGAGTTTTCTTTCTCCCCGCTGCGCTGGCTCCCCTTCTTTGAAAAGGGGAGGGAGGATGCGACAGCGGAAGCGCTCTATCTCGGGCTGCACGCGAAGGGATTTTTCGACAAGATCATCGACGTGGAGAGCTGCCATCTCCTCCCGCCGTTGAGCAGTGAGATTCTGCAAGAGGTGCGTCAATTCGCCATCGAATCCGGGCGTCCTGCCTATCACGCCCGCGACCATCGCGGCTTCTGGCGCTTTCTGGTGGTTCGTCACGCCAGGAAAACCGGCGAACTCATGGTCAACCTCGTCGCCTCCGAGTATGACCGCTCGCTGGCTGAGACCTTTACACAGCGGATGCAGGCCAGATTTCCGCAGATCAGCAGCCTGCTTTACAGCACCACCCAGAGCCTGTCAGGTGTCGCGTTCAGCGAAGCCGAATATTTGCTCGCCGGCAAATCAACCATCACCGAGAACCTGGGCAGCCTTTCGTTTGAGATCTCGAGCAATTCGTTTTTTCAAACCAATACCCTGCAGGCTGAAAGGCTCTATGATGTCATTATCGATTATGCGCAGCTGCGGCCGGATGAAACCGTCTACGACCTCTACTGCGGTGCTGGCACCATCTCCCTCTACGTCAGCCATTTGGCGGAGAGAGTGGTCGGCTTTGAATCGGTCAAAGCCGCAGTGGATGATGCGCACCACAATGCCGCGCATAACCGGATAGGCAACTGCTCTTTTGTTTGGGGTGATCTCCGGGACGCCCTCGAGGATACCGGAAAAACCATCGCACGCTATGGCCGGCCGGATGTGCTGATCATCGACCCGCCGCGTGGTGGAATGCATCCCAAAACGGTCGCGGCCGTCCTGCGGCTCGCACCGCAACGCATAGTCCATGTTTCCTGCAATCCGGCCACGCTCGCCCGCGACCTCAAGCTGCTTTGCGCTGAGTCGTACCGGCTGACGAAGGTACAACCCGTCGACATGTTTCCGCATACCGCCCACATTGAGGTGGTTGTGCTCTTGCAGAGAAACCCTTCATCCGCACAGGA
>Ga0116172_10001325_pt1 | contig 22977 bp, 15 predicted proteins | sample AD_UKC083_MetaG_FD_89799 | JGI IMG/M metagenome (GOLD analysis project Ga0116172, IMG submission 89799) | Active sludge microbial communities of municipal wastewater-treating anaerobic digesters from USA - AD_UKC083_MetaG | ecosystem: Engineered > Bioreactor > Anaerobic > Digestate | place: USA... | reverse complement strand
TCTTCAACTTTTGAGTAGTTGGATACACCTAAATCCTTGGCAGTATTTTTTAGAATTTCCTTGATCTTTTTCATACTCCTTATTCCAGCTCCACAGGAGGGGGATTTGATTTCAGCTAGGTGAGCTTTAGCTTCGAGCAGTAAGATTTCCTTACTTTGCTCCTGAGTAGGGTTATTCAATGGAACAATATAGCCTATACTATCCCAGTTTTGTTGAGCCCCGGATTTTGGCCACTCCCAGTTCTTTTTTGTTATCTCATTATTGATGAAGTTCAATCTGGTTGGCTCAGAGTCATGCCAGTGTGACTCATCATTATTGAATCCAAAATCTACCCACTGGATTATCTTTTCGTTTCCATGTAAGCGGATAGCCAAAGAAATTGCTTTATTGAAAGAATTTCTGTGCCTTCCCATCCATCTCAGTAAATGACACTCGCTACCGTAACCGTATCCTATTTCACTCATGATTCCTCCTTTTAGAATCCTATGCTTTTATTCACTTGATTTGCCCACGGCTGTTCCATATCTGCGTATTTCAGAAGATCATGCAGACCGAGACGCCTGGATTTGCCCGTTCGACTAATTGCTTCTATACAAGCATTTTGTACCACTAGCGCGATCTGTGCCCCGCTGAAGTGGTAGTTATGCGCTAATGTTTCTAGATCAATATCCGCTGACCCAGGGATTTCCTTCCTGAGATACATCTTCCACAGTATACGCCTGCTTTCGAGGTCTGGTAGTCTGAATCTAAACTTGAGATCAAAGCGGCGAAAGAAGGCCTCATCGAGGTTGGCCTCAAGGTTGGTGGTGAGGATCAGGATGCCCGGGAAGGTCTCAAGTTCCTCCAGGATAATGCTCTGGATGGAGTTCTCGATAGTGCTGCAGGTTGAAGTGATTGCAGTCCTTTCATGGATCAGTTGATCAGCTTCATTCAAGAGGAACACAGGGGCATTCTCTTCCTTAGTGGCCATCCCACGCATCTCAGAAAAAGCTTTCTTAATCAGCTTCTCAGTCTCGCCATAGTACTTGTTCCGCAGTTCCGGCACGTTGAGCACGATCAAGTCTTTGCGAAGTTCTGTGGCTATTGCCCCAGCCGTATAGGTCTTACCGGTTCCGGGAGCACCATAGAGCAACAGCACCACACCTTGTTTACTGCTTTCAAGCTTGAATCCCCATTTTTCAAGGGCTCTGCGTTTATCAGACTTGCATTTAGTTATGATTTGGGATATCAGTTGCTTTTCCGAGGAGGGAATAATCACATCATTAAGAGTCTGAATCGGCTTACATCTTTGAAAGTACGAACTCAACTTCATGGATACCTCCTCCGATTTCTTGGTCCTGTATCCAAGGGACTTCACGATCTCAAACGGAATACCCATAGTTGAGACCTTAGCTCGGTGATAGCGATGTTCTCTGCTGACCAGCCCTGATGATATCAAAATGGAATCATCGCTAAGGAGCTCTTGCTGTCGCCATCTGAACCTGGGATCCGGTGCCAGGGATAGGATCAGATCAGCTTCCGTGATTCTGTCATCAACGCAGAGCTGGTGGTACAATATCACAAGTATGATATACAACTGGTCTTCACATAAACCGTGTTGGCGCACGATTGCTTTTAATCCCAGAGTATCAGGAGCAGCCATTATTCTATCTTTGAGCAGATGCAGGCAAGCCGATAGAATCGGATATTCCAGCACAGGTGACCTGCTGCCCAGTTCGGCAAAGGTGTTGTAGCAGAGATCGAAAACCAATCTCAGATCGTTCATGAAATCGTCATTATTCTGCCATTTCTCTTTCAGAATCAACTCAAGGTCTTGGTTTATGTCCCTTCCCAGTATCCTCAGGATGAGGTCTTTACTCAGGGTGTATTCTGCCGATTGCAGGATAATGGGATTCAGATAGTAGTTACCGGCTATCTTCTCATCGAAAGTGATTACATTGCGCTCCAAGAGCCTGGTGAGATACTCCAGGCACTCCGTAACCTTGTAGCGCTTAATCTTAGCGCTGGCGCAGATGCCCGCCCAGCCAATGCCACGACCTGGTTTATCGAGATGAAACTGCCAAAGATCGGCTATTACCATCACATCCTGCCTAGTTAGGCTGTAGCTCTCAAACAGGGGATGCTTAATCAACTGGTGTATATGTTTATTTAGCAGCCTCGCATTGGGCCTTGCTATGGGAGCCTTATCTTGATCTTGAGTTGTTTCTGGCTGATCTTCCATGTCAAAGACCTGCACAGGAGCTTTCAGCTCAATCAGCTTGTGCAGTATTTCTACTGGCTCAATACCCTCAATCTTCATTCACCTACCCCCTACAATGAATCCCAGTTTGTCAAGCCATGAATGTTAAAGACTTTCTGATACTCGGTCTGTCTTGCGATGATCAGATCTGTGATAGCCAGAAAATGCTTCTTCATGGCCGCATTTTCGATTTGATCGAGCAAGGCATCTCGTTCGTCTATTGTCATAATTGCGTAACGGGTGGCCGATTTAAAGTAGTTAGCTCTGCGAGTAGAGTCATCAGGGCCTCGGGTAGTGTCGATTTGCATCCTGCCCCGTGACGTTGTGTAACCGAAACATTCCAAAACAATCTTGATCATATAGCCGATCATCTGTTTACGGGGTAATCCTTTAACATCATTATCGGAGTATTTTTTTTGAAACATGGGCCCCAGGATCTCTGCCGCGGTTCTTTTTATCTCCGTAACCGAGATCATCTTGATGATGTTCTCCCTGGCAGTGAGCAGTTCCCATGCTTCCGGGGCATCCGGATAATTGGCAACACCCTCAAGCATCGCGGAAAGGCGTGGACTGAACAAATGCAGAGGATATGGATATTCTCTGCTGATCACGAAGGGATATCGTTTACCCATATACAGGCGCTCAGCTCTTTGTTTTACCTCGGATAAGTCCCCAGTAGCATATGCCTCCGCGGCCCTTCCAATCACGCTCAACTTATCAAGTTTTAGATCATTCATCATCTTATTACCTCTTGGTGGTCACGTTGTAATAGTATGTAATACTTGTCAAGGAGAATTTTCCCTTCAGACTCGGAGCCAAGTTGTCTAGATAAGCATATATGCATTGTATAACAATCAAATAGTGGTAGGAGTATTTTATCCTTAGATAAGATAATCACTTTGCTCAACTTCGCAAAGATAATAGTATATTAATCTATAGATAGGACCCCACATAACCGATACTTAGATTCATGCCGGTCAATACATACAGCGGAATCAATTGAACACTTCCTGGAAGGGCAACAGATTTCCCTGGGGATTGTGCTCCCGGTGAGCGTTGTGGTCGTCGATGACGGCGAAGACGATCAGCCGGAAGGCCTTCTCAAATTCCTCCTCATTCAGCACTTCCCGGAAGAGCCGGGCCACATGATGGGGCGGATTGGCAAAGGCCCCGCAGCCGAATGCGCTCAGCACTAAGGCGTCGTGAGCTTGGGATTTCCCGATCCTGAGGATGGCCCGCAGCTTTTCTCTGGTGGGTTCCACCAGATGGTCCACGATCCACAGCTTGCCGTCCCTGGTCACGGTCTGGGGATTTGCAATGGCCGGCACGGTGATCAGGTCTATCATAAAGGGCACGTCCAGGAGATAGTAGCCGCAATTCTCTGAGGAGCGGAAAACCGTGACGCCGGATGAATAGATCCCTCCGGACTCGCGCGGGATGGGATAGCTGAACCTGGCGTCAAGCTCCAGACCGTATTGACTGGCATAGCTGGCAAATCTGTACAGAGAGCGGAATGCCGTTGATCTGCGGAAGATGTTTTCCTCCTGGGCTCCGCTGCCTCCCACAACTCCCCCGCCGGGATTGTGCCGGTTGGCCATATTGAGCACGGCGGGCTTGAATCCCGCCAATTGCAGCAGACGGCAGGTTTCCAGACAGTCGGATTCAATGGCATAGCAGACGGTGTCGTACATTGGGCGTGGCTCAGCATGTATGTTTCTGGTGTCGGCATAAAACACGCTTTCCGCTCTGGATAGTATCTGCCTGTCGGCATCCAGGTGCACCTTATGACCGTTGGCGGAAACATAGCGGTCCGCGTTGACAATATCGACAGTGCTCTGCCAGACCTCCCGCCTCAGAGACCTGTAGTGCTCTGGCCCGTCCGGCCTGGCACGGAAGCGCTCCAGCCAGGATATGTGGTCCCAGGAGGCGTGTGCCTGAGTTTGAGAGCGGTTGTAGAACTCCATATAGGCAGACAAGGATGGGAACTCGTGGCGGATGCCATGTTTGTCCTTTATGGACACTACCAGGCCACTCCCTCCCCTTGACCGCTCTGTTTCAACCCTGATGCCGTAATAGTAGGGGACGAGGGCATAAGAGAGGCCACCTTTTGTGGCCACTTCCACTATCGAATATACCGGCCCGACAGGCGTTTTGTCCGTGCCGTTCCAGTTTTGGCACCCGGTCCTCTGAGCTTTGTCGATGTCGATGTCGCGGATGACGCAGCCGCCGTTTTGATAGAAGTGGCAGGTAGCGCAGTGATGAATTCCTACGTTGGGCATTTATTGCTCCCCTTAACATCTCTTATGGTTAATGATTTGATATGTCGCTAATCCTTTTTCGTATGTAACAAATCACGATGAAGTTTCCTGGTATATTCAAACATGATTTCTCCCACAGAACCTGGAATGGGATACTCCCAATTCTCGCTGCATTTTAGGTCCATACTTCTATTATCCTTACGGTATTTTGTAGATTGCAGACAAAGGTACCGACCATTAACAAAGTCATACTTCCACAATTCCTTAGTATAGGTTTCATCCCAATCATCAACCGGCTCTTCGAGAGCGACATACATGTTCCATATTGTCAGGCTGTCATCATCATATGCAACTGGTTTTGGAAGGTATAGATACAACTCATCCGACGTAGCCAAGGGATCGTTATACTCGTCAATGTAAGGCTTCCAGCCTGGATGCTGTAAGGTAAGATCTAGTTTTCGATACAGGTTATCTTCCCAATACTCCGAGCCAATGTTGTTTTTCATATACTGGAACGCATTCATGATCAGACCCTGTTCAACTAATGCAGATACTATTGGTGGATGATATCCTAAATTGCTCACGATCCAATCAGAATACTCATTTACGAGAAAGGGTGCTTCTTCAAAAGCGTAGTAAAGGCCCCAAAACTCATTAAAGCCAGCATTGTCCAGTAGCATTCTCGCCTCTGTCTTCTGGCCGGACAGATGGTAGCATTTAAATAGATTAACCAGCACCAAAAACTTATCTCGAGTATCAATTTCATTTTCCAATATGTAGTATGAATTTTCCAGGCATGGTATAGCTTCTTTCCACAGGTCTCTTTCCATAAAAAAGTTGGCCAGGACTTCAAGTTGGACTTTCATTGAAACCCAACTAGAAAAGCCTACCTTTTCTGAAGCTTGGTTCTCTGAATTCGCTAGATTCATATCTCCCCTGTAAACAACAAAGAACACATCGAATTTGTTTGCAACCAAGCCCATTAAAGTCTCTATCTGTCCGATGGTTAGGTTACCATTCCATAACAAGAAATCCGCTATATAGAGGTCATTTATTGGATCAATATACTGTTTAGGAATGTTCATGATGCCGCCCTTCCGATTCATTAGCTGGAGGAAGCTAATAAACTCGTTGAAAAAACTAGCATCCATGCTCACGCCGAAAGTAGTATCATTTAATCGCATAGTATTGTATATCATTTGATGATTTTCTAATACATATTCTAATGCTATTGAATAGTCTCCATTGCAACTGTATACGGACGCCAGTTGTTGACGCGAAAAGCAAAGCAACCCAGCTCTAGTATCCTTCATTGAACTTAGCCAGCTATATGCTTCAATGTAATCATCCTCCAGATAATAGAGATAAGCTAAAAGAGAGCGCCCTTGATCTGATAGGGGAGTAACTCCGGTCAGAATACGTTTACACTCATAATGGTCAACACTTGCTGAGGTCAATGCCTTAAGCCAGATAGCGATCTGATCACTAGGGTCTTGTATCATCATCCATGTAACAAAATTAGAGAAGAGATTGACTTCCTCTGCAATGTACTCTGGGATGGATTCGTAATAATATTCATTGATTTGGTCAATCTGACTTGGCAGATAGTCTAAAGTGTCTGCAACCGTAGGAACTATAGCTACTTCTTCTTCCGTGAGAGGTAACTCGGCAGGGAAAGTCTGTAGGTGGCTTACTCCATCAACTATGGGTTGCCACAGATGAAATGAGTTCTTCAGCTTGAGAAGGCCTGCTACTTCATCTTTCTCAGATGAAACCAGCGCTTTAAATTCAAGATATGCAGTTTCATAATCATCCGCTTGGACCGAAAGCCAAAACAGCGGGAAAAAGTGTTTGTAATGCTCTGGTTTTCTTGCCAAAGCTCTGCTGGCCATAATCTTTGAGTTTTCATAATCGCCCAATGAGTAGTTGACTTCGTGCATGATTTGCAAAGCAGGAAAGTGGTCTGGGTCTTTCTTAAGTGCCAGGTCCAGTATGATGTAACTGGGCAATTCCTCCAAGGCAGTGTCTAAATCCGGCTCATATCCTTGTCTTTCATCATATTCATCAAGCATATTCCGGATCAGATCTATTAGATCGGGATCAGTGCTGCTGCTGAGCTTGAGAAACTCGATCAGGGAGGTTCTGCTGTCGTCCTTTCCCAGGCAATCAAGAAAGGAGTAAGTATTTAGAGCTTCGTCCCACCAATTTACCGAAACACTGGCATAGCGTGATCTGTAGTCCGCTCTTGCTCTTTCACCCGCAATCAGCTGATAAGACTCTCTAAACAATCCATGATGTGATAATCTGTCCAGGATCCAGTTCAACCTTAGGGGTGGATTATCACTGATTTGTAATGACCTTTGAAAGCTCTCTTTTGCCGTTGGATAATTTTCAATACTTAATAAAGCCAGCCCCTGCTGATAATACAAGTCAGATGATTCCAAGCCTTCATCGATGGCCTTCTGCGCAAGCTCAATAACATCGTAGGGATCGAAAGTGTGTTCAATTCTCTCCTGGATGGCCCTCTTCCTGATCTCCGGAGTGATCTGTAGCGCGCTCATTACCTGGACCAAGCAAGTCACTATCGCAAACAAAAAGATCTTTTTCAAAACATCCTCCTTGTTTAGACTACGGGGTGCATGCAAAACCACTGCAGGATATTGTCAAGCGGGAAGTTCTATTGAGATACCTCAAGTTCCAAGAGATATGTGATCGGTCTCAATGACCTGTGATCATAAGCGAATTATTACTTGACAACTTATTCGCTTCAGTTTTTTATGCAGAAAGGGCTAATCGACAAGCCAAGAATAATATTATTGAGCCTACAGTGGAGGAACCATGAGCTCGGAACTACGTTGGTGGGGAAGTGTGATACTGCTGTTAGTCCCCTTGTTATTGATACAATTTTGGGTGTCCGTGGATGGAAAAGGCAGCGTGATCAAGAAGAAGCGGTTTCAAAGAATATCATGGCTGTACTTCTGGGTCATTATCTTCTTTTTAGGCTCGGCTGGCAACTTGATTCATCTGGTAATAAGCAACTACCGAGACTATGAATTTGATCCTGGCTGGTTTAACTTCCCGGCTTTGGTCACTTGGACAGTTATTGCAGCGGGTATGATGTTTTACTCCCCCCTGAGGTTGCATAACACGCGCATTGAAGGCAAAGAGTTAGACATGTGGGAGCACCTGAAGGGACGTAAAGAGGTGATATTTCCATGGGAATATAACCCTGTTGCCACAAGCCTGGCTATTCTATACTATTTGCTGTCTCTGATCATGGTTTGTATAGGCGCCTACATTATTGCACAATCAAAGTATTTACTGCCCCCGAAGGATGTCCTCTTAACGGGAGGAATTTTTGTCATCGGCTGTTTTCTTTGTTATTTGATTTTCAAGCCCCAGGCCAGCTAATCCAAAGGCGATGGATATAACATGAAGTGCATAAACTGTGCCCGCATTGTCGAAGATCATTTCTTCTACTGCCCTGTTTGTGGGGCAAACCTTGTAATCGAATCATACTCAAAATCTGCCTTTTGCTGGGGAGGCAATGGATACAGGTATCATAAATACAGATATCAAGGGATGAATATCCGGCACATAGATTATAAGATGCTTTCCGCCCAGGCATCCTATCCGGTCCATTGGAACCAATGGATGTTCTATACTCTCCGCAACACACTGGTAATCTCTAAAGACGAACAGGAACAGACCCTGACCCTGTCTCATGATACCAAGCAGATATTCTTGCCCGTTATCGTTCCTCCATCTCTATACTTGCTTCCATGTAGTTCATTAGCTCCACCCATAAAGATCAATATACTGAATCTGATCAACGGATTTCAAGCCAATAGCCTGCAAATGGGCATCATCCAGGAAGCCGGACCATCCATTCAGGTTAAATATCACCTGGCTCCGGCTGTGTGGTTTGACCCCACAGGACAAAACCCTTTACAACTGATCACTTTTTGGGAAGGCCAGGAGCTTCGTTTGTGGGATGTAGCCTGCAACGAGATCATCACAATCCACAACTTTCATGGCTTACTAGACTCTGTCTCAAACACTCCCTGTTTTGATGAAAATGCCAATATGTGGTTTAGAGACAACACCAACCATAAGCTGATTGAGTTCCGGCGCGAAAACGACTATCAGCCACTTGAACATTCCTATGCAGGTATTTTGTCCGCCCCAGTATATACGGATGGCGAGATCTATTTTTACCGGACCTTGGAGGGCGTCAGCGAGCTTATGAGACATCCGCAAACCCCGATTGTTCAAGTTTCCGGTGTCAATCCGGAGTCTATTCCCCAACACGTCAGTCAGGACGCATTAGACCATCCTGCGTATCAGTTTTCTTACAAGGTGAATGAAGCAAGTCTATGCTGCGAGCTCAACCCGGCAGTCAAAACCTTGATCCATCCTGTATGGATACAACGTAACAATTTCAACGCCATGATACTGGCATATAGATTTTAAAGATGAGGTCCATCTAATGTTGCACAGAACTATCTTCATAGGCTTAGGCTCCACCGGATGCAATACGATCGATGCCATACAGGACATCGCCTACCTGTCCACCGGCAGTGCTGACATGGGCGGCGCCTGGGCATATCTCAAGCTGGATACAGCAGTTCCCACGGACAAATCAATTTGCGGGGATACAGCCCACAGCATCCATATCCAGGTTGCCGAGCCTGAGATAAGAGTACTAACCCAGCATTTTGCGAACAGGGCCAACAACGGCGCAGCTGGAGAGGACCTGTCCTGGCTATGGCAGGAGGGAAAGCTCAGGATATCGGGTAAGGTTGCTGGATCAGGTTTGAATCGACGCTATGGAAGGGCCTGCGTTTATTACTACTGGAATGTAGAGCACAACCTTCAAAAGAATATCAAAAGCTGGCTTCTTTCTATGAAGAACCAGTTCATCGCGGCCCAGGGTCCGCGATCACCCCTGGAGATCCAGAAGAAACTAGCTTCGACGCTGCCGCAGGGAAGCCCAGTTCCAGAGGTAAGCGCCCAGGAAGTGAAGTTCGTTATCATTCTGGCCCTGGGTGGCGGTACCGGGACCGGTGGTTTACTTGAACTGGCCCAGAGAATACATAATGACGGGGTTAGCACGAAGGAGATCATGTGCCTGTCCTACCCTCCTTCAATAAACCATCCCCAGCCAGGGCAGCCGGGAGGCAATGACAGAAGATACAATGCGCTTGAATGCCTTTACTATTACGAGCAGTACCTGATAGATCCCAACTCACCCAAAAACCTCAGGCCCCATTTTATTATCAGTCCCTCAAAAGATAGCATGGACCTGGCCCCTACCGACAACGAGGCAATGCGCCAGCTGGAATATTTGGGAGCTATGTTTTTGACCAGGATCTCGGCAGCCCTTGATGTGGATGCCATCATGGTCGACAAAATAGCTCAGTTTCCCCAGCCCTTCACGTGGTCTGTCGCGTTCGGTGGTGTTCGCATACCCGCTTTGGAGATCAAAGCTAGAGAGATATTCAAGGCGGTTGCCAGGATCTGTAACAATAGCAACAGCAGTTATTCCATCAGTTGGCATAAAAACGTTCAGCTATCCCAAGAGACAATGGAAGACGAGGCAACATGGATCGTGCGGGATTGTTTTGAGATCATCAGCAAGTTTTGCCTGGCCAAGTTCAGCGCGCTGGCCCCCCCCCGCAAAGACGATTTCTACGGGGCATATATAAACAATAAAGACAATTGGTTTGATGACAATTATGAAAGACTGAGCGATGAGATGCTGAAGCATACGGTGGAAAGAATACAAAGCACGATGCACAACACCATAGCTGCCCGCTCAATCGGATACATTGAAGGGCTGATAACCAGGATCAAGAGCCTGTTGGAAAAGATACCCGGCTTGAATGATGATCACATCAATAAGGCATATAAAATGCTTCGGCATGACCCACCCAGCCCGCTGGGCCGCAATAAACTGGTCGTGTGGAAATACCGGGAGGCGGTTCTCAGAACGATATCCAGGCTCGGAGAAAAACTGGATGAGTTCAAGACCGTTCTAGAAGGCGTGGAAGTGAATCAAGAGTCCATCGAACTGATCAGACAAAGAGAAGAGGCCGTGTTTTACCATAGTATCACGCCGGATAATTTCAACATCGAGATTCCCTCCCTTAGCTTCTTGGATATGGAACCCGTCTTGAAAATGTTCAGCAAACCCCAGGAGCATCTTAGTACCCAGGAGCTTAAAAGTGTGTTGATGAAAGAATTGAGCCGCAGGGCAAGATTGCCGGAAGCAACCAGCTTTGATCGCAGCCAGTTTTCTAACGACAAAACCAAGAAATTCCTACAGAACAAAATCGATTGGCCAATGCTCAATCTGCAGCACACAAACAACCTGATCTCTATATTAAAAGTGTGCCTGGGTAGAGCTCTCACCGATCTGATCGACAAAGGAAGAGAAAATCAGAGAATGCAGTTCAATCAGAGCATTGCTGACTTGGACATGGAGGTGGCCACCGATAGAGTAGATGCTGTATTGACCAGAATAATGTCTCCCTTACAATTGGACGCCATCAAGATCTGGGGTAACTGTCTGAGCGAAGATCTATCTATCAACCAGGCAGATTATCAGCAGGATCTACTGTCCTCAAACGATCCCAGTACCTGGGGAGACTACTATCCGCCCAGACCAGGGTATGCCATCGCGCTTGAGGCCTTCAAAAACCTGCTCATTTGCAGCAGGGTCAGCAGGCCTGATGCCAGTCATTTACTGTTTATTGATCTCTTAACTCAATACCGGCCCACCGTCTTTGGGACCACAAGCTACAGCATAAGGCTACAATGCGATGGCGGCCCTATAAAGGTTCTGGAGTTATCCGAGGATGAGGATATCTCAGCTGTTCTGGACAAGTTGATTCGAATCAGTTCCACCAATGAAGGAAAAGAGTTTTTGAGACAATGGAACCAGTTTATCAGTTCCAGGCGGCTCACAGACATGGATCTGTCCACGCGCATAGATAAGCTGTTCGAGCGTGGGGAGTTCCTTTTGACTCTTCCGGACGGCAAACAAGTCACTATCTATAAATCGCAGATTTGAAGGGTTTGCTATGAGATGTTCACGCTGCGCTTATGAAACGGCAGACAAGCCGATTTACTGCCCTTCCTGTGGCCTCAGGATCAATGAGAGCTGCAAGATAGCCGTGATAGATGGTCCTAGAGTATGGATCCGGGTTGATATGCCGGCCTGTGATTATCTTCAAAAAATTGTGATGGAGATTGACGATGGACCAGCTTCCCAACCGGTGGAATTGGCGTCAGGATTTATAGGGGGAATAAGAAGCCTCTGCTTTGCCTATGACCGGCCGTGGCAGGAAGGGACTCATAAGATCAGGATATATGACCAGATTCGCCCCTTTCAGGTCTTAATGGATGAGCTTCCTGTGCCCTTCGTGCAGCTTGTCACTCCCAGTATCGATCTGGATAAATACCTAATGATCAATGACGGCAAGCTGAAGATCGAGGTCACCGGTGTTCCGGCTGAGCTGGAAGGTGTTGTCAACCTGTTTTATAGCATCAATCAGAGGGCGACCGATAATGCCGGTCCCATCGTAAACTGTAAAACCGAACTGCTGGTAAGTAACTGGCATAATCTAGGAGTCAGTTTCGAGAAAAGTGATCTATTCGAGACTAGCCTGGATTTGTTTTATCAACTCTGGGACGACACAGAGCTCAGAAAATTCTACAGCAACAACCTCTTCTTGGTCAACCGATATCGCTTGAAGGAGATATCTTATGTCGCCCCAGGATTGGCCCCAATCAAGATTGAAACAAATGATAGCTTTGCAACTCCTGCAGTCCGTCCCACCCCCGTTCCCATAGAGCTTTATACTTATCCAAATCCTCACCTGAACCGCGAGTGGCAAAAGGATAAAAGATACTTCAAGATTAAAGAAAGCTTCAACGAACTACTCAACATTGCCGCTAGTAGCAAGCGGGAGCCTGAGTTGTTTAAGACCGAGCTTGATTATGACAGAGTAGCACTGGACCTGAGCGTCAAGCGGATCGAGAAGTTACGCACCGGAGACCTGATTCTGCAGATTAATTCGGCCGTTGAAGGACGCCACCGAATCGATCTGGTGCTGAGTATTGGTGATATAAACTGGCCAGGTGGCAGATATGAGGTCCGGGTTCCCATAAATCTGAATGTTGTCACAAGATACACAAGTCCCCTGGGACTGGGTTTTGATTTTGGCACCAGTAGAACTATGGCCTCTGTGTTTTATGACGATGACAATTTACACGAAGTCCTGGGACTCGATCTGGACCAGTATGGCGATGATCTTGACGACAAGATGGCCATGAGCGTGATCCCGGAAAACAAAGAAATCTATCAGGATACCGAGCTCGGATTGCTCTATCCCTACATTTGTGCAAATATTGAAACTAGGCTCAAGCTATATATAAAGAGAGAAATCCCCAAAATCATGCGCAACAGCAGGGAGACAACCATTCCTCTGCGAGAGGCCATCGAATTCATGTTCGAGACGCTGATCGGCAGAATAACCGAACACATCCTGCAAACCCGACACTGCGTTCCCCATATCTCTGACATCTGCCTGGGCTGCCCGACCATTTTTGACAATAGCACGATCGCCCAGTATGCCGGCTTTCTTAAAAATGTCTGTCTGGCCTCCCCAATCCAGTTATCCCCCCAGGTCAGTATAACGGTATGGGACGAGGTTTGGGCAGCGTTCTATCACATCAACTCCACCTATCATCTTCCCCCCGGGCATTATCTGATATGGGACATGGGTGGCGGAACTACAGACGTGGTTTTGGTAGAATTAAAGGAAGACAACGGCGGTTCTATCCCGATCATGGGTTTCAACAGCGATTGTTTTGGGGGCAAGGACGTGAACGAACAGCTCCGCAGACAGATCCTGGACGCGAACCAGAAAGAACCTTCGGATGTGGGGGAATCGGACATTGAATCCTTTAAAATCAACATGGCAGCCGATTCCAAGGCGAAGCTCAGATCTGTAGCGCGGCTGGAACTATGCAACGGGCTACGCCCCTTTATTGAGCAACGAGTGGGGCAGATAGCTCTGGGGCTTACTGAAAGCATGCGACGTCTGGGCGATATCCCCCCCCGGATCACCTTGATTCCAATCGGAGGAAGCTCCCACCTGCAACTGACAGGCCCCAATAACAGCCAGACCACGCTGGGCGATATCATCCAGCGTGAGTTGGAAAAACTGCTGCCCTCAACAGAGATTGTGATCCACAAAATGCATAGCCCTGCAGATGCCCGCACAATGAACCGTAAAGCCTGCACCAGCATGGGCTTGTCTGCGCTCACCTGCAATGAGGCACACCGGGGTGTTATCAACCGCCTGCCAGGTCTCGAAGGCAGGTGCCGCTTCACTATCGTACGCCGAAACACGGCCGGGTCCTCAGAAATCGTGCTCAGCATCGGAGACCCCCTTGACAGAGACGCTCTGCACTGGCTCGATTCCACGGTTATGTTTCTGGTCTTTGGAGGTAGTTCCATCGATGAAAACTGCAACATGCCCCTCATCTACGGCAGCAGAGATGGATGGGAAGGTTTTTTGGCCAACCTGTTTAGCCCCACGTTGCAAGCCCAGGAGACCTGATATGCCATTGAAAAAACTAGGCCTTAGTGTTCTGGCACTGATCATTGTGCTGCTTGTGTTGCCTGCAGCAGCTCAGGCCCGTCGTGATACGCTTGATACTGCAAACCCTGATCAAGGCAGGGTGAAGATTCGGCAACAAAGCGAAGTAATAGCCGACACCATGAAGGCTAAGCATGACAGCCCTGACAAGAGTGATTTCTTCAATATACTACTTCTAGCCCTGATCCTGGCTGTTTCGGGTTTTTGTGTGTATCTGCTGTACTTTAAGCTCATCAGGCCAATCAGCAGTCTGGAAAGGTTCCTCAGGGAGGGCCTGCCTGGACAGCTTAAGGCAATCCAGGAAAAAATCAACAAATCAGACGGCCGCCCGTCAGAGATCAAAGAAAGCGCTGATCGCGATCAGTTACATGATCTCTCCGGGCAAATGAGCAGTATCAATTCCAAACTGCAGGAGCTTGAATCAACCTTCAAGAATGATAGTGAGCAGATCAAGCTGTGCATGGCCAAACTCTTAGAGCTTGAGACAATGCCTGGCTCGGATTTGGGTCCGGTACTACAGCAGATATCCATCCTGAAGCAACATCAGGAAGCAATCCTGGCAGCTATCAACCATGGTAAGACAGTACCCCCTCCCCATCCAGAGCCCACAAAGGAAACCATTGAACCAGTGCATCCACCTCAGCTATCTGACCTGGATATCGCAATAGGCGAACTTGACGCCAGATTCAAAGAATGGCTAGAACATGACAGCCTACGCTCCGATTTTCTTTGCAAGCAACCGCTGGGTGAGGATTTTCTGTATGGCGCGGCACCGCAACGCAACAACCTACTATCTGAATACAGGTTGGCGGTTGGCAACACCCGCTACGCATTAGACGAGTGTTTTATGATGGATACCCTGGCCGGGCAGCAGAAACGCGGTATAGTCATCAGCATCCAGCAACCGGCGATAATACTTCTGTCGAGCTATGGCCAGACCGAGTTAAAGCGGAAAGGCAGCCTGACCAGGACGTCTTAGGGATCAAAATGCGCAGACTTCTGTGGATGTTAGCCGTGATTACGCTCTACGTGGGCTTAAGGCCGGAGAGCTTGTGGAGTTCGAGCAGCTTTGACAAGGTAGCTTTTTTTCTGAAAGTTGAGGGCATCGATCGGATTCCGGCTCAGATCAGCTTCTCAGACCGCGATGGCAAAAAGCTTAGCACGCAGGCGACCTGGGATTATTATGATGAAGCTTATTGGCTCTGCTGGCTGGACCCGGGTGAGTATATCATCAAATTGGGTGGAGGCAGACAGGAAAAGCTGCTGTTGTTACCTTACACAAACACAATCATGAGTCTAGATACCAAGGGCGGGGATGAGATGAAGACGGATTTCCCGATTAAAAAGCTGCACAGCTTCTGGATTTTCCGCTTTGGCATGGCCGGAAACAGAATCGGTATCCATGTCGATACAGGTCGGGGAAACTGGCTGTTGGTAACTGATACAAAAAGCAGCATGCACGATATGTTCAGAATCCTATGCTCATGCTCGGGTGAAAGCGTGATCGGAAACCCTCCGGTTAGCGCCTGGGATTTATCCCGGCTGCTATTAAGGGCAGAGACCAATATCAAGGCGGACCCCAACCAGACCTATCAACAGGACCACATACTCAGCCCCGATTTTGATCTGAATCTTATCGAAGTGCAAGGTCAGGATAGGATAGAGGTTTTCGTGGAATCTGATTCAGCCAATCGCGAAAGAAGTAACTACAGTAAAATCGTCGGCTATCTGCTGGAGGGCAGGATTGGCCGCATGCAATCCCTGGCCACGGAGCTTGGACCAGTGTTAATCTATGCGATCAAGGAGAAACAATGAGATTACGTTTCCTGACTATCTTGACGGCCATGCTCCTGCTGAGTGGGTGTTATACCAAGGGACGCTTCAGCGTCACGGTGCGGGATGCCAATACCGGTCAACCGGTAAGCGTGGATAGAATCGAGGTCAAAAAAGGACAAACCGATCCCAAACTGGTGGGGCTGTCCACAGGCAGTTCTGAATATATGACAGAAAAAATCCGCTATGGGAGCTATTACATCGCCGCTCAGGATAAAATGCGGATTCTCTACAGCGAAAACCTGACCCTCAACCGCAAGGTCCAGCCCGTGGATATATATGTGACGAAACCCCTGCTAGAGCTGGAGATTGTGGACAAAGCCACCCAAAAGCAGGTGAACGGAGCGGCTGTGACAGTGTTTGACCAGTTCGGCAGCCAACTGGACAGCTTCAGCTACCCCAGCAAAAAAAGCATGGATTTCCCCGAGGGTTTGTATGGGATTAAGATCGAGTGCTCCGGTTATGAAAAAATGGAAGTCCGTCGCTATCTGGGTATAGAGGAGGTCAACCGCTTTGAAGTCAAACAGATTATGATTGAAGTACCAGTAAGATTTAGCGTTATTGACGACAAATCCGGCTCAGAGATATCAGCCGGCGTTACAATCGAGGTGAGTGGCGTCAGTAACCGCACGATTGACTACTCTTCCATCCGGAAACTTGAGCTGGCTCCGGGCTCATATTCGCTAAAAGCAAGGTGCTCTGGTTATGAACCATATCAGGATGCTTTTAATCTGACCGGACCTAAGGAAATTCCAATTCGCTTAAGGCCGAAAATCATATCTGTTGCCTTTACTATTTTCGAGTATGGTACCAAAAAAAGAATTGACTCAAAGGCTACTATCACACTCACAGGGGATAACTTCAAAGAATCGTTAAACTATCCAAGTACGAACGTAATAGATTTGCGCCAGAAAGTATATCATGTTGTAGTATCAAATGTCAAGGAATATGAAGATTATTATGACAGCCTTGATTTGACCAGGGTAGAAACCAACTCACACCCGTATGAAATCGGTTTGAAAAAGACCCCTAGACCCCCTGTGGAGAAGGATACTGATTCATCCGATGATCCCACGATAATTAAGGCTCCGCCCGTCAAAAGGCGTGAATTCAATCCCGGCTCAACAGCGGTTTACCAACTGAAAGGTGCAGACTATCGCGTAACCTTAAAAATAGAGGTCCACCTGAACGACGGAAGCAAGCGAAATCACAATCTATATATGGGAAAAGCCTCCGCCGGTAACGCTGCCGGACCATCCAGCATTTCCATCCAGGGTATCCTGAGCAAATACGGCTACAATGCCGCTAAAGTAAAGAAAATCGTGATTCAGTGAGGGATCTATGAAGAGCAAAACCGTGATGATCATACTGGCAGCCCTTGCCATGGCTGCCCTGCTGGCCTATATAATCTTTGGTGGCCCCGGAAAACCAACTCCGCGGGAGCCCGGGCCCAGTCCCACTAATGGCCCCAAAGTGACCGTCCCTGACGGCAAAGCCGGGGAGCAAAAGCCCCAAATATCTCCCGAGCAGCGCCGCGACCTGGTCCAGATCCTCCAGGCCCTGAAAGTCTGGGAGACAGATTACAAGGCCAAGGGCGATAAGATAATCGATCCCCGTTTCTTAAGCATCAAACTGCAGGACCGGCTAGGAGATTCTCCACCTTACGGCGTTCAATTCAGCAAAGGTTCCATTATTTATCTACTGGGCAAGTATCTGCGCTTTTTGAACGAGCTGCGGATTGAAGACAAGGGGGATTTGGCTACCCAGACTGAGCTCAGCGATATGTATCACAGACTGAAAAACGAACCCGATCAGGTGAGTATCAGCGTAATCAACACCTCTGGCAAGGCCATAGACAATAATGGAGGGAGGATTCCTCCTGGGGGCACGATGAGTTTTACATCGCAAAACCGCAAACTGGGAGAGGCTGAAACCGGAGAAGGGGCTTTCTCCTTCCTGGGTACCGCCTTCCCCTTCAACTACCAGCTGCCTAGGCAGCAGACCTGGGATGAAGACAGATATGATTGGAAGAAAAGCGGCGTGTCGTCATACACGTTGCGGGTCAAAAAATGAAGCCGGGGGTTGATGAACATGAATGAAAACACTGAAGCCAATACCCGCCCTGTAACCGTTTGGGACAAAGCCCTGGCTTTCCTGAAAAAGAATCTTGGTTATCTGGGTATTCTGGTAATTGTCTCCTTATTTCTGGTGTTGTCTCTGACAACCCGTGGCTGTGGTTTCACTGTAAGCGTGCCGGCTGAATGGATGGACGATTTTAGCGCCAGCTACAACCCCACTCAGGGCAACAACTCCTACAGCTTTTTTGGCAACCTGATCCGGGGCCTTACCCAGGAACATCTCATCGACTACAATATGGATGAACTCCAATATACCTCGGCCGACGAGTATGACGCCAAACGCCAGGAATATCTGGAAAACGACAGCAATATTGAGTGGGATGTTGTGTATCCAGCTTATTACCTGGATACCAATTCTCAATATCAGGCCACATTCAAGCGGGAGGGCAAGCCGGAGGAGTTAAAACGTGACTTCCGGGAATCGGTAGAGCGGATGGAGAAGTATGGCCTCAAGTCCTTCACCGGATTGGACGTGCCGAATTTTGGCAACACCAATCCCCGTCTGTCTGTCATTTTCACTGATTTTTTCAGGTTTTTACAGGATTCCGAGCTCATGCTAAATGTCACTGTTCCGAAGTCCGGAAAGGGAGTTCCCTACCGTTTGGATGCCAGACAACTCCCCAGGAGCCTGAGCTTAAAACTCAATGGCCGCCATGATAAGTTCAACTCCGATCTGAAGTTTGCCCGCAGCCGCGTCAACGCGCGGCGGGATGTGGAAAACGGCAGCGCTCAAATGGGTTTTTACCTCAAATACAAACCTGTCAAAACCAAGGCTGGTCTCAAAGAGATAGACCTCAATATCGGAAAGATATATTTGCTGTACAGCCCAAATCTGAACAGGAGTGAGCTTCAATGGATCTACAATCAGTATGTATCCGCGGCGGTGGATGAGATGAAACAGATCAACCCCTTTATCCGTCCCAACCGCTACTGGCTGCCAGACCAGTATCCTTATGTGGCTGACGAAGTGAAGGAAGCTCTGGGACAGATCGATCAGCTCAAGCAGACAAACGCTAAACAACCCACACAGGCTCGCAGGATCAAAGTTTATTACGACACCAACGACATGCGCAAGTTTGTGCAACTGCTCCAATCAAAGTCATCCTCAGGCCAGGTGAATCTGATCCCAGGGGCGGCGATTTCTCCCGATGCCTTCATGAAAGAGGCTTCCAGGCTCAAAGAACCGGTTATCTATATCTACGGAGTCAGCCTCCACAGCAAATACAACCTGCCTGTGGAAGTGATCAGCCGTTCCTTCTGGTACAAAGCCAACAGTGGGGACCTCTGGTCTGACGTCAACCAGATCATAGAGCACTTTGGGGCCCGGATCGTTACGGAAGGCCAGATCGACCCGCGCGAATACCAGCAGTATGCCGATCTGGAAAACGAACTTTGCCTGGGAAGCAAGCCGGGCCGCAAAGGAGGCTTGCAGCCTCTTTTCACGGTGCCATACGCCTTGATCTACAAGGAAAAAGCCATTACTTCCCAAGCCTTCAACACCACCCGCGGCTGGCTGGATCTGCAGACCAGCAGTCCCACTCCCCAGAGGCGCTAAGCCCTGTGAAAACCACCGTCATAGCCTGTGCTCTGCTGCTTGCTGCCAGCCTGTTGTCCGCTTGGATTGAATGTCGACAGGAATCCGGGCTGGAGCTACTTTACCAGGGTAAAAGCTATAATCTAAACCAAGCAGACCTTCCACCTATTCTGGCAGCGTTGCGTGACGCAGGCATCATCAAGATATTAGAAAAAGATTTCGTCAAAACCCAGGCCAAGCCCCCTAAATACTCAGTAGCAGGCCTGCAGGTAAGCATCGAAATGGCCGGCAAGGTTTGGGTGGAGAAGTATTTGCCGCAAACTTCAGCTAGGATCAGTCAGCTCAAGTATGCCGCCGGAGACCCCTGGGTGCTCATTGAAAGCTCTGAATGGCTACCTGAGACTCCCGGCCTCGGTCTTGATCCCGCCACCCATAGGGTGGAAAACCTAAAGCTTGAAGCTTTGGCTTTCGAACTGAAAAAAGCGCTGGCCTTGCCCCAGACTGTCCTGACAGGAGATCTGAGTAAGCTTAACGAGAATAACAGGATTTTAGTCCGGGAGGGGAGCAAACTGAGACTCTATCGCCTTAGCCCTCCCCAAACGCAAAGCATCTCAATATCAAGCCAGGATGAAGCTCTGTATGACTGGTTGTTTAAAAAATACAACACAATTGTTCCCGGAAGACCTAAAACAGGCCAATACACAATCCCCCGCAAGAGATGGGATGGTAATGAAACTACGGCAAGTCAGGTACAATCTGCTTTGGTGAAATATCTTAAGGGCCAGGGGGTTGATAATCCCTCGGTTAAGGGCTCAGATATCACTATCGATAAAAAAACGGACCCTGAGTATGCGATTATTACCGTAAAACTGTCATCACGGACCAGGACTACCAGAACCAGGTTGTCGGACGAATTCGCCTACAAGGGGGGCCAGGTTGAATACAACGGTAAAACCTACAAACTAAACTGGCAAAACCTGTATGAAAAATACCGCTACAGAATTGAGATAAGGATGATGCATGAACCGGAATAAACTTATACTGCATGAAATACTGATCTTCATTTTGGGCAGCGTTGTCCTCATTGGCATAGGAATGCTGTTCCGAAATCGGGAACAGCTGGGCGGGCTGGCGCAATCGGGAGTCATGCACGATAAAATCATGACATTCTGGGACGAAGCGGACCAAGCACTTATTGAGTCTTACCAGCTAAATAAAGAAATACTTCAAAGTGGCGAGGGATTAAGCGGAGGGGAAGTGTTTCCAATTGATCAGCTTGCTTTGCGGTTTATTGAGGATATTGGTAATGAAGAAATCAGCCGGGATGTATCAAGATTAAAACTGGACTACTGGAATTCCATGGAAGCAGATGTTCAGCAAGACACAGATGACCCAAACCGTACTATAAAGAAGTATGTTAAAGCATCCATCTATCCGTTAAGGTATGACGATATCGTCTTAAATGCTGAGCTTATGGAGGAGTTAACCATTAGATTAAGTGATTCGCCTTACTCACCGAACATGGACAGCCTCAAAACCTACATAGATGGCCTAAATCAGCCAGGCACCGCAAGCAGTCCCGTTCAGTTCAAAGATCTCGAGATCCTGATATTTATATCTCTGTCCATTATCCTGCTTACTACCCTTGTTACCATCCTGTCTCGTTTCATTGCCCGCTGGCTTGCCGCGTCATATCTCCAGGATATGATCAGGGGGCAGGGCAGGGATACGGGCCTGCGATACAAGCTGCTGCCCTATCTGCTGAGCCTTCCGGCTTTTGCTCCGGCGGCGCTGTTCATGAGGGTGGAGATGGGCTTGTTGCCCAAGTTTTTGTTGGTCCTGGTGATCATGGTCCTGGCCGGAGGTTTGAGTTTTGAGCTGACCCTCAAATATCTGGAGCTGGGCGGGCGCGAATATCAGAAGCCCTACGTCCGCTTCCTTTCCTTCTATAAGAGAGACAAATCCCGCCGCGGGCCCCTGGAATTGCTGAGGCTGATCTTTATGCCTCACCGAAGCCGGCAGCTGAAAAGCTCCGGCAGCGTGCTGCCATTTGTGCTCACCGGTACGGACTATCACCTGATGCCCCATGTGAGAAGGAGAATGTGCGTGGTGGTTGATAGCTACGCTCTGGCCGGCATCGTGTTGGGCTTCACCTTTTGGGATGCGTTGGACAAACCGGACCTGGTGCAGATGCTCTCTGAAACCACGCGCAGCTATGGCGCTTCAGTCAGCCTGTTATGGATGGCAGAGGCGATTCTGCTGGGCCTCTTTGTGGCCAAGATCGTTTTCATTCTCCTGGAATCCCGTCAGTTTGCGCAGGAGGCATCGTAATGGCGGCGCTAATAAATGCTTTTGGGCTCAGCCTGCTCTTTGCCCTCGTGGCTACGCTCTCAGCGCTGCTGCTTGCGCTGCTGTTTATTTTGCTGCGTTGTCTGGGTATCGATGCCTACCTGCGCAGCGGCTTATGGAAAAAGCTGGGCGCGGTTCCGGATACTCTGGCCAGCGTGTGCGAGAGCATCCCGCTTTTAATTCTGCTTATTCTTTTAGGCCAGACAGGTATCCGCGACATCTCCCCTCTGGCTGATTATCTGCAGAAAGCCTTTATCCTGGGGTTGTTTATGTTTCCCTCGGTCTGGCGCTATCTGGACCAGCGTCTCGACCTGGCCAACGAAGAAGTGTATCCCCTGCAGCTGATGCTGTGGAAGATACCCAGCCTGCGGGTTGGCTTGCATTACGTTTTGTTTAAGGGCAACCTGGCGGGCTGGTTGGGTTCTCTGCTCTGGGTGTTGGCTACGGCCTTCACACTGGATCTATCCATGGGATTCATCAGTGAGTTTGGCATTGAAAACTCCCTGATCAACTGGCACTCTTCCTCGCTTGGAGCAGTGTTGGGAAATAGTGTGCGAGAGCTGGAAGGATTGGGACAGGGTACGCTGGTCCAACTCCTGCTGGTAGTGGTTTTACTATTTGGATTGTACCAGTTGACACGTCTGCTGGCTCCGCTCACTGTGAAGAAATATGTCTCCAGCCGGGAGCTTGAGAATCCCTCCCTGGATGCCGAATTCGAGTTTAAAGAGTTGGACCTCCGTCCCCAAGGCTTGCAGATAACCCAGGACCCAAGCACACGCCTGACTATAGGAGAGGCTGAATTCGTGTGGCTCAACGGGCCGTCCGGGAGCGGTAAATCGCTCTTTATCAAGGCTATCATGGGCATGCTTTATGAGAACGGTGAAAATGAAACGCTGTTGCACCGGGTGCCGGTAATCCATTACCGGAAGGCCAGGCTCAGCCAGGCAACGGTGAT
>Ga0116172_10001324_pt1 | contig 22979 bp, 19 predicted proteins | sample AD_UKC083_MetaG_FD_89799 | JGI IMG/M metagenome (GOLD analysis project Ga0116172, IMG submission 89799) | Active sludge microbial communities of municipal wastewater-treating anaerobic digesters from USA - AD_UKC083_MetaG | ecosystem: Engineered > Bioreactor > Anaerobic > Digestate | place: USA... | reverse complement strand
TTGTGCGAAGTTTGCAGTGTCCGTTGCGCAACTGCAATTCAACACTCAAAAAACTATTAGAATCTAATTGAATTAACAATAAAATGTTGATATCTAATTGATATTCAATATTATAGCTTCATATTTTTTTGTAATTTTGACTATGCAAGGACAAAAAAAATATCAAGAAAAACTATTTCTGAGTTTTCAACTCTCTGATAGAATACCAATCGATAATTTTTATCGTCGATTGAAAGATGCTCTGGATTTATCATTCATATCCCAACAAACGTCTCAGTATTATGGAAGCGAAGGACAAAAAAGCATTGATCCAATCGTTTTCTTCAAGCTCATGTTAATTGGTTATTTAGAAAACTTTAATTCCGATAGAAAAATAATAGAACATGCTTCTATGCGAATGGATATGCTTTATTTTATTGGATATGATATTGATGAACGTTTACCTTGGCATAGCACTTTGAGCAGAACCCGCCAGTTGTACGGAGAAGAATTGTTTTTGGAAGTATTCAGAAAAGTATTGTCCTTATGTATTAAAAATGGAATGGTAAGTGGTCGTCGCCAAGCTGTTGATAGTGCACTTGTCAAAGCCAATGCATCCATGGATAGTATTATTCCAAAAGAGCTTACTATTGATACAGCAAATTATCTAAAAGAATTAACTGAGAATGAAGAAGAAGAAAATCCATTGCAAAAGGATAAAAAACAAAAAACCAGTATGAGCAATCGTAATTGGACAAGTCCCACGGATCCTGATGCACGCATTTCAAAAAAGAAACATAAGCCATTGCAATTAAATTATGCGGGACAGATAAGTGTGGATACTCATTCACATGTGATTTGTGGAGCAATGGCTGATTTTGCCAATAAGCGAGATGCAATGACTTTGCCAACCCTGGTTGATCAGGTTTGCGAAAATTTACAAAAAGAAGGCATACAGTTAGAAGAGGTTTTAGCTGATACAAATTACAGTAGCGGCGAAGTATTGAGATATTTAGAAAACAAAGGTATAGGAGGATATATTCCTTGTTATGGTCCTTATAAGAATAAAAGAGAGGACTTTATATATAATAAAGAAGAAGATTGCTATGTGTGTTCTCAAGGGAAAAAGCTTCCATTTAAAAAATATATAGATCGGAAATGCAACGGAAAAAATAAAGTTTATTATTCTTCAAGAATTGATTGTAAAGACTGCCCACAAAAAACAAAATGTCTTGGTAAAATGAAGATTAAATATCTGATGGATACTGTTGATAAACCCTATTATGATCAGATGTATGAAAGAGTTAAGACAAAAAAAGGAAAACAAATGAAAACCCTGCGCTCATCAACAGTTGAGCCAGTATTAGGAACTTTACTTCATTTTTTAGGAATGAGAAAGGTTTATACTAAAGGAATAAAATTAGCAAATAAACATGTCCTGATGGCTTCCACAGCATATAACATAAAAAAACTATTAAAGTTTAAAGGGGTGAATTATGCCCAATCCGGAATAAAAAAACTTGAAAAGGCTCACAAATGCCTAAATAATCAACTTTTTGACTTCTTTTTGACTAAAATCACTTGTTTTTTGGCTCAACTAAAGGGTCAATCTTTATTTATTGCATAAAAAATGATAAAAAGTAAAAAATACGTAAAAAAAATGTAGTTGTGCAACAGACACTCGGAAACTTCGCACAACTGGTAGTCGGAAAAATCACAAAATCCGAAAATCGTCCCAATCGGGCGCCACATTGAATTTTTGACGGTAGTGGAGCAATTCGGCCCCCGACAACACCATGGTTATTACTTCTTCGGTATTATCGGCCAGTTCATGTAATATCTCGCCCCTGGGGCTGATGATTAACGAGTTGCCCGAATGACGGGTGCCGCGGCCATCACACCCAATGCGGTTCACGCCAACCACATAACAAAGGTTTTCGATGGCACGCGCCTGAAGCAGGGTTTTCCAGTGCTGCTTACGGGTTTCAGGCCAGTTGGCAACATAAATTAGCACATCATACTGATAGTTTTCATTCACCAGTTTATTTTTGGACCATACAGGAAACCTTAGGTCATAACAAATCAGGGGAAAAACACGCCAGCCTTTATGTTCCACGACAATTTTTTGTTTTCCCGCTTTAAAAAAATTATTTTCACCACCAAAACGGAACAAATGTCTTTTGTCGTAAGTCTCAAAATTATGATCGGGATTCATCCACACCAGGCGGTTGTAAAAAACATCTTTTTCTTTATAAATAAAACTGCCGGTAATAGCCGAGTTGAGCGCTTCTGCCTTTTCTTTCATCCACGTTATAACAGGGCTGTCCATGTTGCCGCCAAAATCCCCTACATTCATAGTAAAAGCCGTAGCAAACATTTCGGGAAGCACCACCACATCCTGTTCGTTTTTCAGGCCTTCGAGCTTCTTATCAAAAGTATCGAGGTTTTTCTGTACCTGTTCCCAGGCCAGATCGCTTTGGACGATAGTAATGTTTAAATCTTGCATACTATTATGATTACAACAAATATATGTTTTTTTCGCTGTTTAATAAAAAACACATATTTATTTTTGATTATCAGCCATTGATTATTATTTTTACTGAAATTTTTAAAAATAATTTTATGGTAAACTCACACCTCAGGTTAAAAACCATCGACAAAGTAAACTTTAAAAATAAAAAAGTACTGATACGCGTAGATTTCAATGTTCCTCTGGATCAGAACAGGCAGATTACCGATGACACACGTATCAGGGAGTCGTTGCCCACCATACAGAAGGTGTTGAATGATGGCGGGACGGTAATCCTGATGTCCCATCTTGGCCGCCCTAAGGGAGGTTTTGAACAGGATTATTCGTTGACGCCCGTTGTTCCGCGTTTATCGAAACTGCTCAACCGTAATATTATTTTTACCCGCGACCTGTTTGGCCCGAAAACTTTTGAGGTGTGCGGGGCGCTGAAACCCGGAGATGTCGTGTTGTTGGAAAACCTGAGATTTTATCCCGAAGAAGAAAAAGGCGACAAAAATTTTGCTAAAGAGCTGGCCTCGCTGGGCGACATATACATTAACGATGCCTTTGCTACGGCACACCGCAAACACGCTTCGACGGCCACCATCGCGGAGTTTTTTCCCAACAACAAATACTTTGGGTTGTTGCTTGCCAACGAGCTGAAAAACCTGAATTTTATCCTTAACGAAGCCAAATCCCCTTTTACAGCTATTATTGGAGGAGCAAAAGTTTCTTCCAAAATTTCTATCATAAAAAATCTGATCAATAAGGTTGATAACCTCATAATTGGCGGTGGTATGGCCTTTACCTTTATCAAGGCCTTTGGCGGCGAGGTGGGCGGTTCGCTGGTTGAAGACGAAAAAATTCCTGAGGTAATGGAAATGGTTCAGGAAATGATGCTGCGGGGTGTCAACCTGTATATCCCCACTGATGCGGTGATAGCAGATGGTTTTTATGATGAAGCCAACTTTAAGGAAAGCCAGGCCGATGCTATCCCCAAAAACTGGATGGGACTGGATATCGGAAGAAAAACCTGCCGTCGTTTTGCCGACATCATCAATGCCTCGGAAACCATTATCTGGAATGGCCCTATGGGAGTTTTTGAGCTTCCACATTTCAAGCAGGGCACCAAATCTATCGCTATTGCCGTGGCCAGCGCCACTATACGTGGTTCGTTCTCGCTTATCGGCGGCGGCGACTCGGTAGCAGCCATTAACCAATATAACCTGGCCGACCAGATCAGCTATGTTTCTACCGGCGGCGGCGCTATGCTTGAATTTATCGAGGGCAAAGAGCTGCCGGGCGTTAAGGCGATAATGGAAGATTAGCAGACCTATTCTGCCTGGTTCTTGTCTTGCGGAATACTATCTTTTTGTGCCTGCCATTTTTTTATTTCTGAATTTATTTTTGGGATGGCTATAGGGGCAATACTGTATATGGGTTTGTACATAAATGATTTTTCTTTAGCCTGATGGGTTATCAGGGCTTCGCGCGGGTCGTACCGGTTGATGATAAAGAAAATCACGCTCAGCACCAGGGCAATCTTCAGAACAGAAAACACAGCCCCGAGGATTTTATTTGCCAGGCTCAGGGCGGTCATGTCAATCAAAGATTCTATAGCTTTGGCAAACATTCGCACAAGCACAATAACGGCAATAAAAATCAAGGTGAAGGCCACTGCCTTGGTGTACATCTCATTCATTCCCAGGTTGTGGATCAGCAACCCTGCGATAAAATCGGAAAAATATATCCCGGCAAAAACACCCACAAACAAAGACACCAGTACCGCCAGCTCATAAATCAGGCCTTTGCGTAAGCCCTTGAAAACAGCGAATCCCAGCGGGATCAGGATAATAATGTCGAGATAATTCATGCTATTTTTTTAAGCGCCGTGTGAGTTCGGTGGCATACACAAAGTTATTCAATTCCGCGTTGTCGGTATCGAGAATCTGGTGCTTGTCGCCCACCCACCAGAGTTTTCCGGTGTATACAAAAGCAATTTTGTCGCCTATTTCTATTACTGAGTTCATGTCGTGCGTGTTAATAACCGTTGTCATCTGGTATTCCTGTGTGATCTCGCTGATGAGGTTGTCAATCAGGATGGAGGTTTTCGGATCCAATCCCGAATTGGGTTCGTCGCAAAACAGGTAGCTGGGATTCATGGCTATAGCCCGTGCTATGGCAACACGTTTTTTCATCCCGCCGCTGATCTCTGCCGGATACAATTTGTTTACATTTTCGAGATTTACACGTTTGAGGCAAAAATTCACCCTGTCGCGTTTTTCTTCCAATGATTTTTTGGTAAACAAGGTCAGCGGAAACATGACATTTTCCTCCACATTCATCGAATCAAACAAGGCGCCGCCCTGAAACATCATGCCGATTTCCTGCCTGATAACTTTTTTTTCGTTAAAAGACATCTCGGTAAAAGGCCTGTCGTCAAACAGAATATGGCCTTCATCAACATCGAGCAGGCCAACAATGCATTTCATCAGTACCGTTTTTCCCGAGCCGCTCGGGCCAATAATCAGGTTGGTTTTTCCGCGCTCAAAAATCACACTGATGTCTTTGATCACTTTTTTATCGGCAAATCCTTTGGATATGTTGCGGGTTTCAATCATACCTATAACATCAGTTGGGTAATTACCAGGTTAAACAAAATGATAAGAATACTGCTCATCACCACAGCCTTGGTGCTGGCACGGCCAACTTCCAGGGCCCCGCCATAGGCATTAAAACCATAAAATCCGGATACAGATGTGATGATAAGAGAAAAGGCAATAGTTTTTACGATTGAATAAAATATTTCAAAAGGAATCAAATCAAGGGTGATGCCGTCGTAATAGGCCGAAACGGTTACCACATTCATCCAGGCGGCGGCAAACCATCCGCCTAAAATTCCTAAAAACATACTGATGATAACCAGCACGGGAAAAATCAACATGGCGGCCACTATCTTGGGAAGGATCAGGAAACTGGCCGAGTTGATGCCCATTACCTCCAGGGCGTCAATCTGCTCGGTAACCCGCATGGTGCCTATCTCGGAGGCAATACGCGAACCCACTTTGCCTGCAAGAATAAGACAGATAATGGTGTTGGAAAACTCAAGAATTATGGATTCCCTGGTGGTAAACCCGACGGTATATTCGGGTATCCAGGCGCTGGTGGTGTTATAACCTGTCTGCATGGCCACCACAGCCCCCATAAATACGGAGATAATAGCCACGATGCCCAATGAATCAACACCCAGATTGTCCATTTCTGTGAAAAGTTGCTGACGGAAAACCGGGCCTTTTTCAGGTTTCGAAAACACCTTCTTCATCAACAACAGGTAGTTTCCTATAGTGGTTAATGCTTTTTTCAAGCTGCGTGATTTTATTTTCTGCGAATTTAGCAATATTTTGAAAACATGCTGCAAAAATTGATAACTGGTTATCCTTGAAGAGATGATGAAAAATTATTTTATTTTTAATAACAGCATGCATTTTTGCCGGAAATAACAGGTTTTTTCTTTAATTTTGCATGATGCTTTACTACGATAAAATTCCGGATGAAAAAAATTAAAATATCACTGGTGTTTTTAATGCTGATGTGCTTTGCTTTTGCTGCCCAATCGTGCAAAACATCTCAAAAGCACAAATGCAAAGACTGTCCTACATTTTCACAAAACAAAAACGGTAATTTTCAAAACAATAATTTATATGAAAGCTAACAAGATTCTTTACCTGCTGGTGTTTGTTGTCCTTATTATTATTTCGGGCTGTGCTTCAAAAAAACACCGGTATAATCAATGTCCCACTTTTAGCAAAGCCCAACCCACCGAAAAGGTTCAAAACATTGGATAAAGAATCTCTAGCGCCTTATTTTCCCGAAACAAGTTTAGATACAGTATTCCACTGGATGCAATCACATCCTTTGCAGTTGATTATTACACGGGAAAGAGCCACCAAATCGGGCGACTACCGTCCACCCGACAAAGAAAAGCCCTATCACAGGATCAGCGTCAACCACAACCTGAACAAATATGCTTTTCTTATAACTTTTACCCACGAATATGCTCATTTGATTACCTGGAACGCCTTTAAGAGAAAGGCCAGACCGCATGGCGATGAATGGAAGGCCAATTACAGGTCGCTGGTATTTTTTTTATTGGAGAAAAATATTTTTCCGCCCGATTTATCGCACGCCTTGGTAAAGATTTTTGTAAAAAACGGTGAACCGGTGCATGCAGCCGAATATAACCTGACACTGACCCTGGCGAAATATGATACGAATGCGACTATAGAATTTCTGGAAGAACTGGCCCCCGACTCAGTGTTTTCCATTCATAACGGGCTTGTTTTCCGGAAAGGCGAAAAGCTCCGCACCCGGTACAAGTGTTTTTGCCTGAATAACAAACGCTGGTATCTGATCAACGCAGCCATGAAAGTCAACCCAGTGAGCAAGGCCTTTGATTTTGAGCTGAATTAAGCACCGACGATTTAAAATGAAAAAACACGAGGATAATAAATGATAATTTGATATTTTTGCCAAAAATTAAAATAAAATATAATAATGAGCAATAACTATTGTGTGATAATGGCAGGCGGCATAGGTTCGCGTTTCTGGCCCATGAGCCGCACTTCCCACCCCAAACAATTCATCGATATTCTCGGCACGGGAGAAACGCTGATACAGCAGACTTTCAGGCGTTTTGAAAAGATCATTCCAAAAGAAAACATTTTCATTGTAACCAACGAAAAATATGCCGATCTGGTCAGGGAACAAATACCCTCTTTGGAAACGCGTCAGATAATTTCTGAGCCGGCCCGCAGGAATACCGCACCGTGTATTGCTTATGCCTGTTATAAAATCAATGAAACCGACCCCGATGCCAATGTGGTGATAGCTCCTTCCGATCACATTATTCTTAACGAAGATTCTTTTGCCGGTATCATCAGCTCGGCCCTTCAGGCAGCATCAAAAAATAACTGGCTGCTTACCCTGGGCATTAACCCCAGCCGCCCCGATACGGGTTATGGCTATATCCAATACAAGGATACGGATGGTTATCCCGAAGATACGCGCCTGAAAAAAGTAAAAACATTTACCGAAAAACCCGTGCTCGAAATGGCCCGGCAGTTTATTGAAAGCGGTGATTTTTTATGGAATTCGGGCATTTTCGTATGGTCAATAAAAACTATTCTTAAAGCTTTTGAAACGCATCTTCCCGAAATCTACGAATCGTTTGAAAAAGGTAAGGGCATATACAATACAGAAAAAGAACAGGAATTTATTCAACACACATACACCACCGGTAAAAGCATTTCTATTGACTATGGCGTGATGGAAAAGGCTGATAATGTATATGTGCTGTGTTCTGATTTCGGCTGGTCCGACCTGGGCACCTGGGGCTCCTTATATGAAAACCGCAAAAAAAATGAAGCCGGCAATGCCATTGTTGGCAAAGATGTAATTATGTATGACAGCCACAACTGCATAGTAAATATGCCGGAAGACAAGCTGGTTGTGCTGCAGGGCCTCGACGATTATATTGTGGTGGAGTCGGGAAATGTATTGTTAATCTGCCGCAAAAACGACGAACAGCAGATTCGTAATTTTGTGAATGATGTAAAAATAAAGATTGAAAAAGGGGAACAATACATTTAAAAGTTGAAGGTTAAAATAAAAAGAAAAGGGCTGAATTTCAGCCCTTTTCTTTTTATTTGTGTACTTTCTTGATAAAATCTTCGACTTCTTTTACTCCGCCCTGGTAAATCAGGTATCCGTTGTAAGGTTCGCGCGGGGTAATGTCGTCATTGATCGGCGTCAGCATTATCTCTTTTACTTTTTCGAGGTCGTTGGTTTGGCCAAGCGCCCAGCCCAATTTGATATAAGCCACCTCGGGCAGCATGTTTTCTGCCGGAATAATGCCTTTGGCCATCAGGTCGCGGCCTGTGTCGTAAACAAACATATGTACATAGCCCCACAGGGTTTGTACTGTCATATAAATGGCCACGCCTTTTTTCACGGCACGTTCTATGGCCGGATATATAGGTTTGTTGACATGCCCCAGTCCCGTACCAATGATGACAATGCCTTTATAACCGTTATCAACCATCGAGTCGATTATATCGGGTTGCATATTGGTGTAGTAATACAACATGCCCACCTTTTCTTCAAAAACGGGTGTGATTTTTACATTGGAAGTATCCTTGCGGCGGTGATTATACACCGGCTTTTGCGGCACCACGCCATTACGTGTTACCGTAGCCACGGGAATATCTCCGATGGTGCGGAAAGTAGAACGGTATGACGAATGCATTTTACGAACCCTGGTGCCACGGTGCAGGAACCCGTATTCGTCGGATGTAGGTCCGAACATGCACACCATCACCTCGGCGATATCGCCATGAGCGGCTGCTGTGGCGGCATGCATCAGATTCAGGGCGGCGTCGGAGCTTGGCCGGTCTGAGGAGCGCTGTGAGCCTACCAGCACGATAGGTATGGGAGGATTCTGAACCATAAAAGTAAGTGCAGCGGCCGTATAATGCAAGGTGTCGGTACCATGGCCTATAATAATACCATCGGTGCCTTTTTCTATTTCCTGTCCTATGGCAACGGCAAGTTTTTTGTATTGTTCGGGCCCCATATTTTCGCTGAACACCGCGAAAAGTTTTTCGGTTTCCAGGTTGCAGATATCGGCCAGTTCGGGTACGGCGCCATAAAGTTCTCCGGGCGAAAAGGCCGGAATTACAGCGCCGGTGCGGTAGTCGAGACGCGAGGCTATGGTGCCGCCGGTGCCAATCAGTTTTACTTTGGGCTTACCGGGAGTATAGGGGAACTCCTTTTCGGGTATTTTATAATTTGCCTTTTTATAACCTACTTCTTTCATCGTCAGGATGGTGCTAATGTCAATCCCGATGTTATAACCGGTAACCACCTTGAGGACAATGTGTTTATCATCATCATTTTCGGCGCGGGGCAGAACGGTCCCTTTAAACAATCCGCGGGTAGTATCCACTTCGGCCTGACCCCATACACGGACGTTATATTTTTTTAATATTTCAAGTGCATCGCCCTTATATCCCTGAAAAAAATCTTCGCTCATTGTAGTATGTTTTTTAGCTGTTAATTACTGGTTTCAACTAATCCTTTTAATTCGGCCAGACAAATGTTGCCGGTAGCCATTTTGCGCAAACCACCCATTATCCATTTGGTTTCCACATCAGGTTGTTGCGAAATGCGTATCTGATGGAATTTTTCTTTCATAAAAGGAATATTGGAAAGAATCTCTTCCTTGGTGATTTTTTTGAATTTGATAGTGGCAAGAATTGATTCAAAATCCATCTTAGGATGCTGTATCAGGATGGGCAGCATTTTTTTTGCAATCTGTTTATCCAGTTTCTTTTCGCTTATAAAGGCAAACATATCTCCAATCATTTCATAATTAAAGTATGGTGATATAGCATGTTGTCCTTCAAAATATTTTAGGGTGTGCCCTATAAATGTTCCGATAAATTTGGGGGGATAGCCATTAACGCTGATAATTTTTTCAATTACCGGGAAAAGATTTTTCTTGAATATGTATGTGAACGTATCTTCAGGTATGCCCCATTCTTTGAGTTTCTGGTATCTTTCAATGACTTCGGTGGGCAGGTTTTTCTTCAGGCGGTTGATATATTCATCTTCCAGGGGGATAGGCACCGAATCAGTATCGGGATACATACGGTCGGCGCCTGGCAGTACGCGTTCAAAAATGGTGGTGCCGTTTTCGAATGATTTGCGGGTTTCGTTAGGCACGCCTTTGAAAGCCCATTGGCAGCGTTCTTCTATCGTTTCCAGTGCGGTTTTCATATCGTCTGCCGGACCCCAGAGTATAATCTGTGCATCATCTTCTTTGGCGTTTAACGAGGCGCGGATGTTTGAGAAATCATCACCGCTTATCAGGGGCTCAAATTCTTCCGAGTGGGTCATGTTGGGCAGCTCAATACAGGCAATCACTTTCAGGCGTTCGCTGATTTCGTCGGCAAACATTTTTCCGGGCTGGGTGAAATGCGAAAGTATTTTTTTGAAGCCGGGAAGGTTGATGGCATAATACTTATAAGCATTCTTTTTTTCTTCGTTGAGGGGCAGGTTCGAAAAATGAAAATCTTTGAGTTGTACTTCCTGATAATTCATCTTCCACGAGGATCCGTCTCCGAATTTTCCGTTTAAAATTTCGCGGATATGTAACAAGGCCCATTGTCTGAAACACTCATTATGCGTGAGCTTTGGTATCCACCGTGTATGGGCCACACCTTTGATTTCTATACGGGTACCGCCTTTACAACTGACGTTTACATCTTGCCGGCCGGCGCCGATACCTGTTCTTACCTTGCCGGTGCTGCGGTTTAAAAAGCGGATATAATCACAGGCTTCTTTTACCTCGTAAGGGTTTACCATATCCGGATAGGTAACGGTTTCAATCAAAGGCACCCCGAGACGGTCGGTGGAGTAAATACGGCGGTGTCCGATATCGGAAATTTCACGACAGGAATCTTCTTCAATACTGAGTTGAATCAACCTGATGTTTTTTGTTTTCAAAGGCAGTTCGCCTTCCACGCCCAATATCGCCGTACGCTGAAATCCTGTAGGAATGCTTCCGTCGAGGTATTGTTTTCTGGTGATGTGCACTTCGCCTACGATATTCAACTTGCTGAGCAGCGCAATTTCCAAAGCGTTTTCGAGGGCTTCCCGGTTTAGTTTAAATGGAGGTGTATCGTCCACATCGTAAGTGCAGGTCGTTTCGTTTTTTACGCGATACACAATTTCTTTGCGTGTTTTAAACTCCATCAGGGCGGTGCCGTCGTATTCGCCCAGTTCGCTAAGTGTTGGGCGCATGTGCCTTAGCAGCTCGGCATCGTACTGATTTTTTTTCTGGTACACCCCCGCAGGACAATGGCAAAAAAGTTTTTCTTTGGTCTTAAGTTGCTGATGAACTTCCAGTCCCGACATAAAGCCTATGCGGTTCCAGTCTTCCTGTGTTGATTGTTTCAACGGCGTATATCCAATGGCTTTTTTAGTTTCTTCGTAGTTTAGCTTTGGATCGAAATTTTCTTTCATAATTCTTTTATTGTAATTGGGCGGTCAAAATTAGTCATTTAAATTGTTTATCCCATATTACTCAATAAAAAATTTATACCGGTGCAATAAAAGAAACCAGCATAGGCAGGTTCACTGGTCTGCATCATGCGCCAGGCAGGCTTTTTCAACAGTATATGAATATCCTGAAGCTATGCAGGCCACTATTTACAGATTTGATTTTGCCCAGGCTAAATTATTTTTTGCCAGTTCGTAACTTGGATTTATTTTCAGGGCTTTTTCGCAGGCTTCGGCACCCTTATCCCACATATGCATGGCATTGTAAGCCGAACAAATGTTGTTGTATGCTTCGGCGTAATCGGGTTTAAGTTTCAGGGCTTCGTTACAGGCTTCAATACATTTCTCGTACTGGCCCAGATGATAATACTGAAGACTTAGGTTGAGATAGTTTTCAGGGGTGGGATTTTGCCGGGCAAACTGCAAGTATTGGTCTGCTGCAGAAACTTTTTTAACTGCAGCCTCACGATATTTCAGGGCTATGGTATCGCCGCCGGAAATGGAAAGTGTGTGTAGCGCCACCGAATCGAGCTTTTCCCAGAGCTCCAGCCTGTTATAAATATCCATCATCTGGTAAAGGCCCTGCATGAATATAGGATTGATGAGCAGATCCTGTTCTTCCATCCGGCGGGCTTCCTGGATTCGGTTTTGCTTCAACAAAATCCTGCATAATAATAATAGGGTTCGTTGTACTGCGGACCATATTGTATGGCTTTGTTAAAATATCCTTCGGCCTCTGCCGGTTTTCCCATGGCATTTTTTAAAATGCCGAGGTTAATATGCAAAAATGAATAGTATGGCGTATATTCGAGCGCCTGTTCAAAATATTTTTCGGCAACCGGATAATTGGCTTTAGCCATTTGCGTCAGGCCATAATTCATAAGGCCGCGACCATTTTTAGGACTTTTAATGGTAACGTCAAGCCAGAGCGATTCTTCGTCTTTCCATACTTCGTTTCGCTGATGCGTACCATAAGCAAAGGCAGACAAAATCAGAAAAACAGCCACCCACAACACAACCAGATTCTTTCTGTTTTTTATAAAAATGTGTTCATTTTTAACCACCAGCAACCCTACCGTGTAAATTACGCTGAATGTAAGTCCGGTGAAAGGAAGAAACATCCTGTGATCGTTTAGCACTTCGGTGAGCGGAACTAAGGATGTGGGCAACAGCGACACGGTAAACCATATCAGGCCAAAAGCTATTGGCCGTTGCTCAGCCTTTGAAGCCGTTTTAAAAATCACAAAAACCAGCACTATCACAAAAATCACTCCCACCATTATCCGGTCGTCAAAAGGATTGGAAAGCACTGTCCAGTCGGTATCGGCACTTAGGTTTATTGGCAGAAAAAATGAAAGAAAATAATGCACCCAGACAAAAGTTTGTGTCAGCACATATGGCAGTACCGGATTGTCGATATTTTCAATGCCTTCCCTGGGCATTTTCGCATAAGAATAGTATTGTAAAAGGCCTATGATAATTAATATGGGAACAAACATCAAAACTGTTTTACCCAAGGTTTTCAAATTGCAGGCCTTAAACAGGTCGGTCAGGGAAAGATTCTTTTCGAAGAAAATCACATAAAAGAATAACAAGACAGGTATGATTAAGGCGGTTTCTTTAAAACCTACGCAAAGTATTGCCGGCAATATATAAATACCCCATTTCCGCAGGTGGGGAAAAAGAATAAAAATAGCCACAGAGGCAATGATACACAAGGTGGACAGCACGTCGGAGCGTGAAATGATATAATTGATGGTTTCGGCGTTGACAGTGTGAAACGCAAACACTGCAGCAGCAACAAGTGCTACATAGCCGGCCCAGGTATGTTTAAGTGCTGTTTTACTGATTTTTTTGTAAACAAAAAATAAAAGTATGCAAAGCAGAACAAACCACAGAAAAGTGGAAAGATGAAAATAAAAAGGTTTCAACCCTCCGCCCAGCCAATAATCAACGGCGAGCGTGGTTGTTACCATCGGACGGTAGCCCTGGTGCGAAGGCATGGAGCTGAATGTTTTAGTGTCTTTAAAAAACAATGGAACATTTTTCAGGCTGGTGATGTAGGGGTTATCCTGTATGGTGTGCGAATCGTCAAAATGAAAGCCATTATTGAAATGGTTTGAATACGTAATTACCAACCCTGCTGCAAAAAGAATTGCCAGGGCAATAAGGTACAACCGCGTTTTTTTCATATTAAGGTGACTTAAAAATCACAGTAAAAATAAATATTTTCCTTGAAATAATTTTAACCCTATTGAGATTGTGATGTGCTGTAAGCGGTAACATTTCATCACCCGTGTCGCGGAAAAAATAGTTAACTTTACAGGCCTTTTATCCAAAAGGGCAATCCTCATTATATCAAAATGAAAACTCAGGATAAAGAATATGCCGGCCGTCTTTATAAAAACCAATATGTGTGGTGGAAACGCCTGCTGGATGTGCAAAGACCTTACCGGTGGAATTTGCGTCGTTTAAAACCGGGCTTTGTTCTTGACATAGGTTGTGGCATCGGCCGGAATCTTATTCATCTGGATGGCAACGGAATAGGTATCGATCATAATTTGGCTGCGGTGGAAATAGCTAAAAAGAAAGGCTTACAGGTTTTTACGCCGGATGAATTTCACACGAGTGAATACAATATCCCTTTGCGTTTTGACTCCTTATTGCTGGCACATGTGGCAGAGCATATGACAGAAAAAGAGGCGATAAAACTCCTGGAAATATATTTTCCATTATTAAAAAACAATGGAAACCTTATTATCATTACTCCTCAGGAAACAGGCTATAAATCTGATGCAACGCATGTTCAGTTCGTCAACTTTGACGTGCAGCGCCGGATCATTAAAGCGTTGAATCTCGAATTTGTAAGACAATATTCATTTCCGTTTCCCCGGTTTTTTGGAAGTTTTTTCAAATACAACGAATTCATAAGCATCGGCCGCAAACAGGCGTGAATCTCATTCCAGGCACACAAAGCTACAGCCGCTTCTCTTTTTTTTCTTTTCTCAGGGCAAAAAACATGGTAACAAAATCTTTTAATACAATAAAAGTTTTGAGTCTTATTAATATTTTTATGAAGTACCCCGGCCTGATGAAAAACTTGTTGACAGCCATATCACGCAGTTGGCTGAGTTGTTCGGCGGTCAGTGTGTTGTTTAGTGCGATGGGAGGGGTATTCACACTGCCAAAGTCGTTCCATGGTGGCAAGGAGATATTGTTTTCGAGGCAATGTTGGTACAAGCCTGTTCCCGGCAGCGGAATGGCAGTAGCAAAAGAGGCATAATCCTGCTGGAGTTCGCAGGCAAGTTTTATGGTGTCTGATGCTGTTTCGTAAGTTTCTCCCAGACAGCCGATAATGTAATTTCCACCCACAAACATACCGGCTTTACGGGCATTTGCAACGGCGCTGCGTATCTGATCGAGGCGGATGTTCTTATCCATTTGGTCAAGTATTTGCTGATTGCCGCTCTCGATTCCAAAAAAGACCCAGCGCACACCGGCTTCTCGCATCTTTTTTAATGTAGGCAGATGGGCCGTATTGGCTCTTGAGGAGATTTGAATTTCCAGCCGTTTGTTATATCCTTTTTCAATAATATAATCGCAAAGTTCAATCACCCGCTTTCTGTTTAGATTAAACGTGTCGTCCTGAAGATATAAAATGCGAATGTTCCACTCCTTAATAAAAAAATCCAGTTGGTCATACACCTGCTGCATATCAAAATAACGCACCTTGGGGCCAAAGACAGTGTGGGAAGCACAAAAATTACAACGGCCTATGCATCCACGGGCTGTGAAAATCACGCCAATAGGACCGTTTTGACCCGACACCCAGCGGCTCCATAAATAGGACCTGTAAAGATGTTTTTTCAGCAGATGATTGGCCGGTACCGGAAGACACCCCAGATTGGCTATTGGAGGGCGGTACCCGGTAATAACAATCCTGTCGTTTTTTCTGTAAACAATACCATCAACATCCTGCAAAGACAACTGGTTTTTATATGCATTGACAATATCAATAATAGTAAGGTCGCCCTCGCCAATAACACCGATATCCAAAGCCCATGTGTCCTCCAGTGTTTGCTTGGGCAGCGCCGACACATGCGGGCCTCCGGCAATCATCACTGTCTCAGGTGTTTTTTTCTTCAGCAGAGTGAGAAACTCTCTGGTAATATCCATGGTAGCTGTCATAATGGTGGCACCGACAAAGGCAGGTTTTTTTTCAGCAACCATATTGACAAGCTTTTCCATGGTGAGGTTTTCGGCATCGCCGTCGATGATGGAAACATCACAGCCCGCCCGTAGAGCTGTGGCGGCAATGCTGGTCAGGCCAATGGGCGGGCTTACAGAAACAAAATGTTTTAGGTTATGGTAAGCATTTTCCATGGTAGGTACCACAACTAAAATCATCCGGTTATTTTTCATAGCCATCCTACAAAATATTATCTTTATGACTTAACGAATAAATGCGGCCCAGCATACCGGCGATACGCTTTCCCCAAATAATTCCGAAAATTCTTAATTCTTCTTTTTTTCTGACGTTGGTTACTAACTGTCTGGTGGTTTCAGAATCCTCATGGATACGGTGTTTCATCAGTTTTTTATTGATAAAAACAAACGCCCCGTCACGGTTGGCCATATCCAGCCAGGCCTTCCAGTCGAGGCTGTATGAAAAATCAGGTGAAAATGCGAAATCCTTTAGGTGGTTTTTATTGAATGTCACCGAAGGGCAACAAATTGCGTTACCAAAAATCAAAGGCAGCCGTTTGAAAAATCTGTTTTTTATGCAAGGCTTTATCAGAAAGGGAATCAACAAAATTTTTTTGGTAAAAAAATTCAACGAATGCCTGCGGATTTTTCCATGAATGATTTCGCAGTAATCAGTAAATAAAATCAAAACTTTATTGTTGTTTTTTTCCAAGACGTTTTCCAAATAATTGCTTTCGTAAATATCGTCCTGATGAGCAAGAGTAACCCATGTTGTCTGGGCCTCCGACAAAGCGAAATTCCAATCGCCCGCAATGTCCTTGCTGTTATTGTTGACCAGCAAAGGCAGCGAATGCCGTTGAGCTACATCCTTCAAATGTTGCGATGGGGTAGAAGTGGTTATGCAGATATGACTTTTTTTGGTCTGGTTTTTCAGCGAGACGATACATTCTTCAATAAAAACAGAATCTTTATAAGCCGGTATAACAAAAGTATGGTCTTCCATAGGCATCAAATGTATCTGAAAAATTTCCGGACATCTGCCAGTAAAATTTTCGGCTCCCTCCGGTACACCGAGGTTTTAGCCAGGGCTGTTTTTATAACATGCCGTGGTTTTTTATTATAACGATGAAATTTTTCTTTAATATCACTGACCACCTGAATAAAAGTGGCTTCGTCAAGCTGGTCGCTGCGCACATGAGGGTTTTTGATATAATAAAGATGGGGCAGGGTGGAATAAAAATCTTCAAGTAGCATGGGGGTCTTTACCATGTTTTTTTCCAAGCCATCATCAAACATTTTGGTCCCGGGAAAAGTTTCGTACACCCCGAGCAGCGCCAAATCAGGCTTCAGTTCATACATAAACTCCAGCGTATTATACATGTCTTCTTTGGTCTCGCCCAGCATGCCAATAAGAAAGTAAGCACTCCAATGGATGCCTGATTTACGCAGGATCTTTGCTGCATTTCTGCTTTGCTCGCAAGTGATTCCTTTGTTTATTTTTGCCAGAATTTTGTCAGCCCCCGATTCGATACCAATTTTAATATAATTGCAACCTGCTTTTTTCATCACACGGAGCAGTTCTTCATCAATAAGGTTTACGCGGGTATTACATTCCCAGCAGATATGCAATTTTTCGCCGATCAGTCTCTGACACAGCTCATAGACTCTGCTTTTGTTTATTGTAAAGGAATCGTCTTTAAAAGCAAACTGGGTGGTGCCGTATTTTTGTTTTACCAGTTTTATTTCTTCAATAATGTTATCTACCTCACGGGAGCTTATTTTTTTGATGTGTGAAGCGCAAAAAGTACAGTTATAGGGACACCCGATGGTTGTCATAATCAACCCCATATCTTCCGAACTGTAACTCTTCTCATTCATCAGCAACGACCGGTCAGGAAAAGACGTTCCGGAAATTCTTTCGCGGGTATCGGCTGTCGGATTATGAATTATCTGTCCATCCATTCGGAAAGATAATCCTGCGATAGACTGCAGGCTGCCTTCTTTGCGCTGAAAATGGTTAGCTAAATCAAGCAGCGGCTTTTCGCCGGCTCCTTTCACCACAAAATCAACAAAAGGGGCTATTTGCATAACCTCCCCGGCTTTGGATGTGGCATGTGGACCGCCAAGCACAACGGGACAATCAGGATAAATCGTTTTGGCAATTTCGGCGGTGTGAAATGCTGAAGCCGCAAAAGTAGTATAGATAGATATCCCGATAAGGTCGGGACAAAAATCGCTGATGGTTTTTTTTACCTCAGCCCATACAGGGTGGTCTGCATCCTGCAACGAACTTAGAAAAACAGGATATTTTTCAGGCAACAGCGAATAATCCATGTTTTCCGGGGTGTTGTACAAATCGGCATCATATACCAAAGCCTCGTGCCCGGCACATTTCAGCGTGGTGGCAAGCATGGTCAGTGCCAGAGGAAAATACCGGTTATAAAAACCTATTATCCTGTAAAAAGGCGGATTGACCAGTAATATTTTCATTACTTTAGTCTTTCCTTTCTGAACATGGAAATCTGGTCGGCGATTAATCCCAGAAATACAAGGATTAAGCCTGATAGGATACTGATGATAGCACCGTTGCTCACCCCCCTGCCCATAAGCAAAAATGGTAGCCCCCAGACAATGCCGAATATAATACACAACAGTGCAATAGGTAGGAAAAACCTCATGGGGTTAAACAGCAGCAGGATATGGATAATGGCCAGAATGGTGGAATAAGCGGTGCCCAGCGAAATCTTGCTTTTGCCCTCCCGGCGTTCACGTATCCGGATAGGCTCTTCAATTACCAGGTGTTTCTGGTTTATAAATATCAGGGCAATAAAATCGCTGTAGGCCATGTCGTCCGGGCATAAGGGAATGTATTTCTGGGCAAGAGCCGTATCACACAGTTTCATTCCTGAATTGATATCATAGATTGGTACCGTCATAGTCATTTTTGCAAAACTCCGGATTATCGACTTGCCAAAATGCCGGTAATAATTATGGATCTTCTGGCCCTTGCGGCTGCCAATGACCATGTCGGCTTCCGTCTCTTTTGTTTTATCAAGTAATTTCAACACGTCTTCCAGATAATGCTGGCCATCGGCATCAATGGTAATCAGGTATGGCGTTGTGGTGTTTTGAATCCCTGTCTTAATAGCGCCGCCATAACCCCTATTTACCTTATGATGAATTATTTCGACAAAATCATTACCAAATGTCAAATCCTTTAATGTTTCATAGGTTTTATCTACGGAGCCGTCATCAACAACAATCAGTTGAAAACCCTGTTGCCTGCAAAACGCTATAACCTCCGGTAAAAAAGATCTCAGCGAACTTTCCTCGTTATAGGCCGGTATGATTATAGTAAGCTGTTTCTCCATTTCGGCTTTTTTTTACGAAACATCAAAAATTATGAAATCGTCTAAAAATACTTATACTCGATTTAACTCAAACAGGATACAAATTTAACAAAAAAACATTCTTTTCAATAGTTTTGATAATATGAAAACAAGTATTTACTGACCAATGCATGCAGCATGACATGTAAAAACAAAATATCCGTCTGTATGTAAAAATATTTTGGTGATTATTTGTAAAAATGATTTTCTAATGAAACAATTTTTATTTTTGTGTTATAAACAAAAAACAATCCGTCAGTTAAAAAGAAAAAACTTAAAACAAAAAAGATAATACAGAAAAAAATAAAGTTTTTTTGATTACTAATAAATTTTTATAATTTCGTAATATAATTGGAAAAAATATTGTCAAATAGACGAAATTTGCGTATATTTACATTAACCAAATTAGTAAGGTAATGAAAGAAAAATCAGGAGATAAATTACATATAGTCCTTAAAGAGTTTTTCGGGTTCGACACGTTTAAAGGAAATCAGGAAGCCGTCATAAAAAATGTATTGGACGGCAAGGACACTTTTGTCATCATGCCCACAGGTGGCGGCAAATCGCTCACCTACCAGCTCCCGGCCCTCATAAGCGATGGTACGGCTATTATCATTTCGCCGCTTATTTCGCTCATGAAAAACCAGGTGGACAATATCCGGAATTTTGGCGTGGACAAAGGGATAGCCAACTTTTTAAACTCTTCACTTTCCAAGCAGGAAATGACCGATGTAAAAGCCGACCTGCTTGCGGGAAAAACCAAACTGCTGTATGTTGCCCCCGAAACGCTTACAAAAAAAGAAAACATTGAATTTTTTAAACAGTTCAAAATCTCTTTTTACGCCATAGACGAAGCCCACTGTATTTCGGAATGGGGACATGATTTCAGACCGGAGTACCGCAACATCAGGCCTACCATTAAAGCTATCGGCAAAAAAGTTCCTGTGATGGCTCTCACCGCCACCGCTACGCCAAAGGTACAGCACGACATTCAAAAAAATCTGGGCATGATGAATGCCGGACTCTTCAAATCATCGTTCAACCGGCCCAACCTGTATTATGAAGTAAGAGCAAAAACCAAGGACGTACAGCGCGACATCATAAAATACATAAAAAGCAACAGCGGAAAATCAGGAATCATCTATTGCCTCAGCCGTAAAAAAGTGGAAGAGCTTGCGGAAACTCTCCAGGTCAATGGTATCAAAGCGTTGCCGTACCATGCCGGCCTCGAATCCGAAGTGCGCAAAGCCAACCAGGACAAATTTCTGATGGAAGAAGTTGATGTAATCGTGGCAACTATCGCTTTTGGCATGGGTATCGACAAGCCCGATGTGCGCTATGTTATCCATCACGATATGCCCAAAAGCCTGGAAGGCTATTATCAGGAAACAGGCCGCTCAGGACGTGACGACGGCGAAGGCAACTGCATCGCTTTTTATGCTTATGAAGACATCCAGAAACTGGAAAAGTTTACCTCGAAAAAATCGGTCAACGAGCAGGAAATAGCCAAACAACTGCTCATGGAAACAATTGCCTATGCCGAATCTTCGGTGTGCAGACGCAAATTGCTGCTGCATTATTTCGGCGAGGTCTTTGAGGAAGAAAACTGCCAGTGTTGCGATAACTGTCTGCATCCAAAAACGAAATTTGACGGCACCGCATACGTAGAAACAGTTTTGGAAGCCGTTGTGGAAACCAAGGAACAATGCAAGGGCGCACATCTGGTAAACGTACTCATCGGCAAAGTTTCAGCCCAGGTAAAATCTTTCAAACACCATAAACTTAATGTATTTGGCAAAGGCGCCGATCATGATGAAAAATTCTGGACCGCGGTGATACGCCAAACCATTGTCAACGGGCTGTTGAGCAAAGATATTGAAAACTACGGGATTCTGAAAATCACCGAAGAAGGGGAGAAGTTTCTGGACGAACCGGAAACTATCATGCTTACACAGGACCACGACTACGACACACCGGAGGAAGATGAATTTTTCGCCGGCGGAGGAAAAACCAGCACAGCGGATAAAACATTGTTTACCCTGTTGAAAGATCTCCGCAAACAAATCTCCCGCAAAGAAAACCTGCCGCCTTTTGTCATCTTCCAGGACCCCTCGCTCGAGGATATGGCTATACAATACCCCATCAAAATGGATGAATTGATGCAAATAACGGGTGTTGGTTCGGGCAAAGCACAAAAATACGGAAAACCCTTTCTGGACCTGATAGCAAAATATGTGGAGGAAAATGAAATTATCAGGCCTATGGACATGATTGTCAAATCTGTCGTAAACAAGTCGGGACTGAAAGTGTACATAATCCAGAACATTGACCGGAAAATTCCTTTGGAAGATATTGCCAACGCCAAAAACCTTACAATTGAAGAACTGCTGATGGAACTCGAAAGTATTGTGGCCTCAGGCACCAAGCTTGATATCAACTATTATATTGAGGAATATGTCGAGCCTTATCACCAGGAAGAAATATATGACTATTTTTATGAAGCAGAAACGGATTCGGTGGAAGACGCACTCAAAGAACTCGGCGAAGAAGAATTCTCCGAGGAGGAAATACGGCTTGTCCGCCTGAAATTTTTATCTGAAGTAGGTAATTAGAAAAATTTAAAAAGTACAATAATGAACGAAGAAACACGTAATGAAAACCAGGAGCCAATTCCTGCCTCTACTGACGAATTCATTCCAGCACCTCAAGACAAGCCTGCAGAACCGGCAGATGTGCAAAAAAAATCAGGCAACGCACAACAGGTCGCTTTTACGGCTATAAGTATTCTGGCGCTGGCAGGCGTCATCGTTTTGTTTATTTTATTTTTCCGCAACAAAGAAAATACGGCTGCCAATGTTGTTGCTCCGTCGATTGACAAAGTAACATTTGCATACGTAAACACCGACACCATAATGCAGGATTATGATTTTGTACTTGATGTTCAGGTGGAGCTGGCCAATTTTGAAAAAAGCCTCCAGAATCAATATGCTTCTAGGGCCAAGGCCTTTGAAAAAGAGTATAATGATTATATCAAAAGAGCTACCGCAGGCCTGTTGACACTCGACCAGCAAAAGAAAAAAGAAGAAGAATTGTCCAAAGAACAAATGGCCATACAGGAACTGGAATCAAACCTGGCTTTGCAGCTTCAGGAGGAAAAACTAAAGCGCAATATGGAGGTTCACGATACCATTGTAAACACCATTGCCCGTTACAACAAAACAAAAAACTTCACTTTTATCTTTGAAAAATCTTATGGCGGCGGATTGCTGTTTGTTCACCCGGCCTTTGATATCACCGAAGATATTCTGACCGTGCTGAATAAAGAATATGAAAAAAAACCAACAGCCGGAGGTTCGGAAACCGAAAAGGCCAAGTAATCGCTAAACTATGAAAATAAAGATACTGCTGCTATTGCTGCTTGCTTTTTTTTGCGCAGGCTGTACAACTAAAATTGTGGAGAATACCATAGAATCATATCCCGATGGCTCCCCCAAAATGGTTCGTTATTATAAGGATGATGGTGATCAACGGGTATTGTTTAAGGAAACTTTGTATTATTCCAATCATCAGAAATATATGGAAGGAGAATACAAAAACGGCAAACGCCACGGTAAATGGACCAGCTGGTATCAAAACGGCAACACCTGGAGCGAAGGTTCTTTTAACAACGGAGTTGATGACGGTGTGCGTACCGCCTACCACGAAAACGGAAAAAAACATTTCGAAGGAAAATACAAAGACGGCAAAAAAACCGGCATCTGGAAATTCTGGGACGA
>Ga0116172_10001323_pt1 | contig 22982 bp, 17 predicted proteins | sample AD_UKC083_MetaG_FD_89799 | JGI IMG/M metagenome (GOLD analysis project Ga0116172, IMG submission 89799) | Active sludge microbial communities of municipal wastewater-treating anaerobic digesters from USA - AD_UKC083_MetaG | ecosystem: Engineered > Bioreactor > Anaerobic > Digestate | place: USA... | reverse complement strand
TTTTTCTCGCAAATCTTTGGACAAAGTGGTAATTTCCGCAAACGAATTCAAAGCAGGGTTAAATTTACCCTGCCAAATTTGATCTATTTTATATTTTGGTTCGTTTTTTAAAATCTCTTCCAAGAACATAAATTAAACATTAGCCAAAATATTTTTTATCTTTTGATAAAGTTTTTCCGGTGATAATCCGGCATAATCATAAATTTCTTCCGCTGTGCCAGATTTCAAATAACCGCTTGTGCCCAACACACGTTTATTCAAATCAAAACCGTCAATAAAATCGCTCAAAAATTCCGGATAACCGTTGTTGATGGTAATAGCAATTTCTCTTTCCTGCGCAGATAAAATTCCCGCAGATTTTTCCGGATTATTTTGCGACAATTCTTTAAAAAGCTCCGGCGAAGTTACAGCTACTATTTTTATACTATAACCGTCTTTTTCCAATTGTTCTTTTATTTTTTCACAATTCAATAAAATTTGCATTCCCGAAACTACCAAAACAATTTTTTTCTTTTTACTTGTTTTACTTTGATAATAGATATAAGCTCCGTTACTTGTTTGGTTCAAACACTGCAATGAGTTTTCCGTAATCGGGAAAACAGGTCTGGCCAAAGACAAAACTATAGGCTCACCTATTTCCAAAGCGGAAAATAACATTTCTATAAGCTCCAAAGCACTATTTGGTTTATACACTTTGATACCGGGCATGGCTTTGAAAATACTGAGATTATCCATCCCTTGATGAGTCGGGCCGTCTTGAGCAGTGTCTGGACCATCATGAGAAGACACAGCAATAAAAAATCCAACGTTTTCTCTATGTACAGCATTGTTTATGGTTGCCAAGCGAATACTGTTACTAGCCATATTTAAAAACAGGCCAAATGTCCCAAAAACCGAAATCGGTCGAAAACCGCCAGGTAAAATATCGGCACTCAAACCGGCCATCATCATTGCCATATTATTTTCCGCGATTCCAAATTTGATTCCCCGACCAAATGGATTTTCTTTATTTATCAAACCATAAAATTTTTCCGCTTCCGTGGTCATAATTGAACGCCCCAAATCTCCGGCGCCGGTATAAACAAAAGCACTGCTTTTCATAACCCATTTAAGCCACAGACCGAAAGCTTGACGAGTGGATATATTGTCTCCGACTTTAAAATCTAACTCTGGCGGTAATTTTTCCGGTCTTTTCAGATGAATGGCTGAAATGAAAGGTCGATCAGATAGATCTTGTTTCATTTTTTGTAAAAGTTTATTTTCCGACAAAATATTTTGCATTCCAAAATCCAAATTTTTTACAATATATTTTTCATCTTCATCTTTTAGTACGGATAAAATGGTATTCAAATCCTTAAACGCGTTTCCTTTTTCTCCAGAAACTTCAAAACCAAGTTTTTTCAAAACCCCTATATACTCTTCTTTGTTCAAAATTTGACCGTGAGATTCTTCACTGTCTTGCAAAGAGCCATAATCTTTACCTTTTATCGTATGAGCGATAACTACGGTCGGCAAATTGTTGTCAAAAACTTTTTCTTTGGCCAAACGATAAGCATAATAAAGCTCTTTGAGATTGTGTCCGTCAACTTCAATAACATTCCAATTTAAACCCTGCCAATGAGCAATATAATCGGAAGAAATAACTTCATTTATCTTACCATCCAAACCGTATTTATTAAAATCCAAACTAACTATCAGATTATCCGCTCCAACAGATGACAAAACATTACGAGCTTCATAAGTCATACCCTCTTCACTTTCCGCATCTCCCATAAACACATAAACATTGGTCGGTAAGCCGCAACTTTTATGTGATATCGCCATGCCTCCGGCAGCACAAAATCCATGACCTGAAGGTCCGGCGGAAAAATCACTGTATGGCACAGTACTTTCAGCATGTCCGCCAGGTCCGTCAATTCGACGAAAACGAACTAAATCTTCAGGAAAAATATTTTTTGTCACTGCTTGAGAAAATTGTCTACCTTCTCGACGTAAAGCTTCATAGTAAAGCGCTTGTCCGACATAAAGTAAAGGCGTGCAATGTCCGGCGCTCCAAACAACTCTGTCGCGAGCCGAATTTTTTGGGCTTAACGGATCAAAAGATAATATTCCGGTCAATGTCAAAGCTAACCATTGTTCAACTTTGGAACTACTACCTCCAGGATGACCATTCCCGGCCGCTTGCACAGTAGTAAAAATCATCGCACGAATAATTTGCGCATATTTTTGCAATTTTTCAAATTCAATATTTTCCACCTCAGCCAAATCCAGATTTTTCAAATTCAAATAACCACCAGCCTGAGGCTGGTAAAAAAACCTATCCGGTTGATCTTTTATCAAATCTTTCAAATTTTCTTTGGTTAATAGTTGATACGACATAATCTTGTTGTTAATTGACTACATAAACTATTATAATATTTTTAGCGCTTTACCACAATCTACCCGATAACAACATCCCTCTCTTCCAATCATAATATTTTTTCAATTCACATAAAGTCAAAAGATTACTTGAAGAAATTTCTTCGCAATCCACATCGGTTGGCATAGCAAAACTTTCTTGACGATTTTTATCAACAAGTTCTTGGTTCAAATAAAGACCGAATTCGTGCATCCCTATCAAGTTAGGGTATTTTTTTCTACTTCCAAGCAATGAATAACCTTCAAAAGATTCGGGGGCGGGTAAATCCAACAGATGCAAAATTGTCGGCGCCAAATCAATACCGCTACCATATACTTCGTTTTCTTTTGGTAAAATATTTTCCGGCAAATAAACACCAAAAAATAATTCATCATAAAAAGTGGTTTGACCGCCAAAATCTGGAAAATGCTTTTTTTCCAAAGCGGCCGGGAAAATAGCGTGATCGGCCATCAATATCAAAATAGTATTTTCAGCAAACCGGCTATTTTTAAACTCCCTCCAAAAACCACCAAAAGCAAAATCAGTAGTGTGAAAAGTATTTAAGACCCAGCCGCTCCCGTCGCCGAAAGTCACTAAATCCTGAGGTAAATTAAACGGTGGATGCGTATCAACCGTAGCATAACCTAACATAAAAGGTTCTTGTTTTTCCTGCATTAGTTCAAAAATAAACGGGAAAAGTTGCTGGTCGGAATAACCCCAAGATTTTGGTGTTTCGTTTATTCTTTTTTTTAATTCATTTTGTCCATAAATTTTATCTACCCCCATACTTTCTAAAATCGTATTTTTATTGGCAAACTCTTTGGCTACAGCGGTGATAAAAGAAGTGTCGCGATATCCGCTATACTTCAAAATCTCCGGCAAACAGGTCAGGTATTGTCTTTTGAGCATCTTTTCTCTTTCTATTTCTTGGTGACCGGTCGGGGGTAAAAAAGAACAAAGCGAAGAAATCAGTCCGGTTATGGTCGGTGTGGAAGCATTGTAAACTTTTTTGAAAATCGTCGTATTTTGATGTTGCGCAAAATCATTTAGGTTTGGCGTAACTTCTTTGTATTTTTCATTATACGGTCCGGTCAAACGTGCGGAAAAAGATTCCAGATAAATCAAAACTATATTGGGATTTTTTATTTTTAAACCGGATTTTTCTTCAACAGGCTGAGTTTTTCGCATCACGGAAAAAGAAGACAATTCATAAAACAAACCGAACTTTTCCAATTTTTTTAAAATTTCTTCTGATAACACCAGATTTTCCTCGGTTTGTCGGTCAAAAAAATTCTTAAAAGTTATAACTTGCGGTGTATTCCAAAGAGAGCTGATGGAAAAAATCGCCGCCGAAGCTACGGTTAAAAGCGCGAAATTGTAGAACAGCCAATGCCTTTTGGTGGTTTCATCATGCGCTTTTATCACTTGTCTGAAAATCAAAAAAGAAAAGAATATCAATAAAAAATAAATCACAAAAGCCATAGTTATCGGAAAAGCGAAAATTTTCAAACCCGTCAAACTAAAATGTCCGAAAATCGCCGGACCCAAATAAAGCCCGGAATTACTGACAATGCCGGTATTGACCAAATCCAAAAAAATAGCGGCTGTAAACAATACCAGCCAAAAAAATAAAAACAATTGCTTCTTTTTTTTCAAATAAAAATAAAATAAACTAAACAAAGAAAAACCACCAAGCCATACCATAGTCAAAGAAAAAGAACGAAAAAGCACGATATTGTGATATTTGGCGCTACTGTCAAAAATATAATATGTATAAGCGATGAATTGAAAAATACCGATTATCACAAAAATAAATCCGGCCATCAAAAAAACTGACCTGTTAACTTTTTGCCAAGACAAATCCGCTTTATGTTTTCCCAAAATATTGTCCAAGCGAAAAAAAATTAGAAAAAACAAAGATAAAACATAAGTTAAACTCAGAAATTCAGATTGAGAAAACAAAACTAAAAAAACTAGAGAACCTAGAAAAAAAAGTTCATCCAAATATATAACAAATTCATCCGCCCAAAAAGTATGCCATTTGAATTTAACCGTCAAAAAACGAAAAACTCCTTTAAAAAAGAAAAATAATAAAAAAATCGGCCCGGCATAAAGCAGGGTCAACCACCAGAGCTCTGTCTGTCTTTGTGCGCCGGATAAATGATACCAGTTCCAACAATAGGCAATAATAAAAGGCCCGGCTATAGAATATAAACCGGGCGCAATCTTTGATAAAAATATTCTTTTCCAAACAGAAACCATAGTTATTCTTCATTTTTATACTCTTTATTTTCACGAACTTTTCTTTTGAGTTTTTTTTCTTTTTCTCTTTCTTTAACTTTATGTTTTTTAAGTTCCGCTTCCAGATAGTCTCGCACCTTATCTATAGCTTTGTATAGATTTGCTTCTTCTTTGGTGGCAAAAAGGTCGTTTCCCGGAACAACCAATTTACATTCGCAAACAAAGTTTTTACCTTTAAGATGATGTCTGGTTTCCAGTCCCACTACTACTTCGGCGCGTAAAATATTGTCATAAAACTTATCAAGTGAAGAAATCTTTTTTTCCGTATAATCTTTGATAGCTTGTGTTAAATCAATACCTTTGCCGGAAATGATGACTTGCATATTTTAAAAGTTAATTTAATTATTTTGGGAATCCGATTTGCACCTCGGGTTCCAGCTCTACTCCATATTTATCATACACCTTTTTTTGGATTTTTTCAACCAGTTGTAAAAACTGATCATAAGTAGCATCGCCAAAATTTACCAAAAAATTACCGTGTTCTTGGGAAACCCCGGCACCGCCTATTTTAAACCCCTTTAAACCGCAATTTTCTATCAACCAACCGGCCGGTATCATTTTACGCACAACGAACAATTCAGGTAGCTCAATCTTATTCCCAGGCCAGTTTTGTAGCGGTATGTTTTTAAAAAAACTACCAGCTGAGGGTAAACTGGAATATTTTTTTCTGCTTAATAAATTTTGAGAAATCTGTTGCAAAATATCTTGTTTTTCTCCTTTTTTGAGATTTAAAACCGCTTTTATGATAACTTTTTCCGTTTCTTTTTTAAACACACTTTCTCGATAACCAAACACACATTTCTCATTTGAAAATTCCTGAATTTCACCATCAGACCAAATGAACACTTTTTGTATACAATCTTTCATGCTTTGCCCCATAGCTCCGGCATTACCTCTGATAGCTCCTCCTAAAGTTCCCGGTATTCCCGCTGCCCATTCTAAGCCGGTAAGACCATTTTTAACAGCAGTATTTAAAACTAAGGCCAAAGGCGCACCAGCCCAAGCTTCTATAAAATCGTCCACAACCTCAATCTGCGAAATAGCTATTTTAATCACTACTCCATCAAAATCTTCATCGGAAAACAAGATATTAGACCCCCCGCCCAAAATAAAAAATCTAATTCCTTCGCCGGTAAGGAAGGTCAAAAGTTCGTTTAATAAGGCCTCTTTTTGAACCTCAATCAAAAAAGCGGCTTTTCCACCGATTTTTAAAGTTGAATATTTTGACAAATCAATATTAGCCTTAACCGAGCCGTATTTTTTGAGTTCTTTGTATAACTCATTCATAACTTGAAATTTTTTATAAATTAGCGTATTATATTCATTATAAAAGAAAACTATGGATAGTGCAACAGACTATAAAAAAGCCGTGGAAAAAACCACTAAATCCGGCCGCATTTTTTATGTTTGCCGTGATTTGGAACGCGCTACCGCCGGACTGGACTTTTTATCAAAAAAATATCGTATTATTACCAACCACTCACCTCTGGCAAAAGATCTACAAAAAATACATCCTCAGATCAAAATTATCACCGATAAAAAGATACTTGGCACTCTGGAACTGCTTCAACATCCGCAAACAAAAAAAATAATAACCAAAAAAGATTTTATAGTTGTTTTCAAAAATACACCGCAAATAGAAAAATGGTGCCAAGAAAAGAAATGGAAACTTTTGAATCCCAACGCCGGCTTGGCCGCCAAAATAGAAGAAAAGATAAGTCAAGTTGAATTTTTGGGTTCTCTGAAAAAATATTTACCTAATACCAAAATCGTTTTGGGAAAGGATTTAAAATGGAAGGGAAAAAAATTTATTCTCCAGTATAATCGCGCTCATACAGGATCCGGAACTTTTTTGATAAGCTCAGCCAAGCAACTTGATGAAATAAAAAAACTTTTTCCCAATCGAGAAATAAGAGTTAGCGATTATATAACCGGTTCTTTTTTTACCAACAACAATTGTGTTTGGGGAAATAAGGTATTAATAGGTAATGTTAATTTCCAAATTACCGGTCTGTCCCCTTTTACAGATAACCCTTTTGCGACAATCGGCAATGATTGGTCTTATCCTCATACTACACTTAACAAAGATCAACTAAAACAATATCGCAAACTGGCTCTTTTGGTCGGCAAAAAAATGCTGAAATCCGGTTGGCGCGGGCTTTACGGCATAGACACAGTATTAGAAAAAAAAACCGGCAAACTTTATCTTATAGAAATAAACGCCAGACAGCCGGCCAGCACTACTTTTGAATCACAATTACAGAGATTTATCGGCCTAAGCGAAGGATTGACAACTTTTGAGGCTCATTTGGGTGCATTGCTTAAATTAAAAAATAAAAACTATCCTTTGATAAAAATAAACTCCGGAGCGCAAATCATTCAACGAATCACTAAAGAAATCAAGAAGATAAAAACTCCGACAAATAATAGAGATTTTCGTTTTATCAAGTATTTAAATACCGAACCTGGCGCCGATCTGCTACGCATCCAAAGCTTAAAAGGAATAATGAAAAACCCAAGAAGCTTAAATAAATTTGGCAAACAAATACTAAAATATGTCCAATAAGGACAATTTAATTTTAAATTTTAAATTTTAAATTTTAAATTTTGAATTTTAAATCTCTTTATGCTTTCTCCCAAAGCCGAACAACTTATTGAAGAATATTTGAATCTGCCGTTTTCGGAAGTTCCGGGAGTACGCTGTCCTTATTATATAAATACTCGCGCCAAACAGAGAGCGCAATTGCGCGTACTTATCGGTAAAGGTTTACCGCAAGAAATAATAGAGGAAGCTAAAATAATCTCTATCCAATATCATCACGGTATTTTTGATTGCGAAGGAAAATGCTTGTTAAACAAAATACCTAATTACGATAGTGTCAACCCTCCGGCCAAATGTATCAAAAAATTTCTAGTTGATAACAACCTGGGTATAGATTGCTCCGGGTTTGTTTCTCATGTGTTGCGAGAGCATTTCAAAGAAACTAGAAAAATAGATATCGTTAATAAATTTTTCTTTGTTCCGATAAAAAACTCCGTTCGGTATTTTATAAGCTGGTTACGACCAATAGAAAATATGTCTGTCAAACATTATGCTTCCGATAAAAATACAAAAAAAATAGAATCGATAAATGATATCACCCCCGGAGATTTGATGATAATGTTGGAAACCGGACCGCAAAAAAATCGCAACCATATAATATTGATAACCGACAACGACAATCAAGTCATAAAATACGCTCACGCTCGCGCTTGGAGTATGGAAGGCCAGTATGATCACGGTGTGGCTCGCGGAGAAATCCGTATTATCAAACCCGGTGAACCGCTTTTAAATCAAGAATGGGTGGAGTTTGGTACAATCAATGAAAACAATGAAACATATCAGGAAGCCAAAAACGCCAAAGTTTTCGAAATCCGTCGTATTAAATTTTAATCAATCGTCCCGACTTGCTCGGGACACTATAATTTTAAATTTTAAATTTTGAATTTTAAATTTCTGTTATGATGTCTTTTCTTCCTTTTTCTCCCAACCTATTACAACAAGCTCTGCTTTATGCGATTTTGGCCGCAATTGGAGCTTTTATTTTGGCACCGGTTTTGGTACGCTTTCTTTTAAAATTCAAAATTACCCGAAGCGCCGAATATGATTTTACTTTGAAAGGCGGTGAAAGATTGTTCAAAGTCGGCACACCGATAATGGGCGGCTTGTTGGTGATAATCGTAGTCACAACCATTACTTTACTTTTCAACTGGGAGAGAAGCTACACTTATGTTCCTATCGGGGTTATGGGAATTTCCGCTTTTTTAGGAGCAGCTGACGACCTATTAAATATCTTTGGTAAAAAAAGACGCAATCGCACCTTACCTATGACTTTAACTCTGATTCGCGTTCATAAAAAATGGTATGTGCGCTTATGGTACATATTGACTTTGCCTTGGGTAATTTTTCAACGCAGTACCGCGGTTTTGGGATCACATCCGGGAAAAGGGGTTTTGGTCCATGAAAAATTATTGCTGCAATTTTTAGCCGGCGCCATTACTGCTTGGTGGATTTATTTCAAACTTGGAAATCAGTGGCATACACTCTGGATCCCTTTTGACGGCTTTGTATCTCTGTCTTGGTGGATAATTCCTTTAGTAATATTTTTGGTTATGTTTACCGCCAACGCTGTAAATATCGCCGATGGTTTGGATGGACTAGCAGGAGGTTCACTTTTGATAACTTTTGCCGGTTTAACCGCTATCTCCTGGATAGAAGGCAGGGCGGCTTTTACTTTGCTTAATGCCACGGTTATGGGCGCTTTGATAGCTTATACTTATTTCAATGTAAAACCGGCAAGATTTCAAATGGGTGATGTCGGTACTTTGGGTCTTGGCGCTCTTTTGGCAATAAACGTCATGGCTATCAACAAAACAATCCTTTTACCTATCCTGGGTTTCATTTTTTATATTGAAGCTCTCTCTGTAATTTTACAAGTATTTTGTCGTCGTTTTTTGGGACGTCGACTTTTCAAAATGTCTCCCCTGCACCATCATTTTGAATTTAAAGGTTGGAGCGAAGAAAAGATAGTAATGCGTTTTTGGCTTGTTCATTTCTTTTTTATCCTTATCGCCATTTGGCTGGCCATGAACTAATATGAAAATTTTTAATTTTTAATTTACAATTTTTAATGAATTTTTAATTCTTCAATTATCAATGTAAATTGAAATATTGTAAATTCAATGAAAATCAAAAACTGAAAATTATATATCTATGGATGGCTATTTATCCTGGAAAGAAAAAACCATATCAGACTTTTCACCTGAGAATATATCCACTTTATACGATGATGGTTTTGTTTTTACGCGCCTAGGAAAAGGGGTGATGATTCAAACCAGAAGTGTACGTGTAAATCTAGATAAATTCAAATTGAGCAGCGAAAATAAAAGGGTTCTGCGCAAAACCGAAGATGTAAAATTAAATATTATCACACTTCCCCACCCCGATTATGACTGGCACATTCACAAACTCGGAGTTGATTTTTACACCAAAAAATTTGGAGAAAAAACTTTTTCTGCAAACAAAATCAAAGAGCTTTTGACAAGTAACAAAAGTAATTATAATTTGTTACTTGAATACCGTCATTGCGAGGAGCAAGGCGACGCGGCAATCCCGCTTATTACTGAAAAAAATGGGATTGCTTCACCTTCGGTTCGCAATGACAACGTGCCGGTTGGTTACTGTGTCTGTTATCAAAATAAAAATTTATTGCACTATGCTTATCCGTTTTATGATTTGGAAACTGAAATAAATAATTTAGGAATTGGCATGATGACCAAAGCAATAATTTCGGCGAAAGATAAAGGTTTAAAATATGTTTATTTAGGAAGCGCTCAAAATGAAAAAGCGATTTATAAAACTCAGTTTACAGGATTTGAGTGGTTTGATGGTGAAGTTTGGCAAAATGATATTGAAAAATTAAAAATAATTCTTGCTAATTAATTTTTTATAACAATTAAACAAAGTTAAAATTCAAAAGGCAAAAGTTAAAATTTCAATTCAAAAATAAAAATCTTTTTCTAACTATAATAATTTTGAATTTAAACTTGCAATTTTGAATTTTAAATTTTGAATTTTAAATTATGAAACACATCCACTTTATCGGTATCTGCGGAGTTGGGATGAGTTCACTGGCTATACTCTGGAAAAATAAAGGTTGGAAAGTTACCGGCTCTGATGTTGGATTTTATCCACCGGTTTCCACTCATCTGGAAGATCATAAAATAGATTTTTATCCCGGCTGGCATCCTGAAAAAATGGGAACGCCTGATTTGGTAGTTGTCGGCAATGTGGCAGGGAGCGAAAATCCGGAATGGCTCAAGGTGCAAAACGAAAAAATTCCTTTTGTTTCTTATCCGGAACTTATCGCGCAAAACCTCATCAAAAAAACCTCTGTAGTGTGTGCCGGCACTTACGGTAAAACCAGCACCACCGCCCTACTCTCTTTTATCCTTAAAGAAGCCGGTTTCAAACCAACTTATATGTTTGGCGGATTGTCTGATTCTCTCGAAATTAGCGCTGACGAGCCGGAAGGCAGTGTTATAAGCGTGATTGAAGGAGATGAATACAAAACCGCGCGCTGGGATAATAAAGCCAAGTTTTTTTCTTATGCACCGACCCACCTGCTTTTGACTGACGCGATTTGGGATCACCTGGATGTTTACCCAACTGAACAAAGTTATTTTGAAGCATTTAACAAATTAATCGCCGGAATTCCTCAAAACGGTTTTATTTTAATTTCAGAAAAAGTTAAAAATAAACCTATTAAAATTCCTTTTTATAAATCCTATGGTATGGATAATACTTGCGATTATGTTTATAGTAATATAACTCAAGACAAAAACGGATTACATTTTGAAATAACCCATAACAACTCTTCTTATCCTATAAATTCCCCGATGATCGGTATTTATATGGCAGAAAATATCTGCGCCGCTTTTGCCATGGCGCATGAACTTGGAGTGTCGGCAGAAAAAATTATTTCCGCAGTAGAAAAATTTACCGGTATAAAAAGACGTTTGGAAAAACGCGGTTTTTCTCCGCGCGGCGCCACTGTTTACGACGATATCGCTCACTCACCCACCAAAGCCAAATCAATACTTTCCACCCTTCGTCAGATTTATACCGGAAAAATTTATGCTGTTTTTGAACCAAATTCCGGCAACAGACAAAAGGAAGCCGCGCCTTTGTACAAAGATGCGTTTAAAGACGCCGACGAAGTTATTATCCCACGCTTAACCAAAATCAAAATAAAAGAAGGAGAAGAAGACAATGTTATGGACGGACCGCAACTTACTTCTATCATCGCCCAAACTCAGCAAAAAACTGTTTATTTGGAAAACGATGAAGAATTAATAAATTATTTAAAACAAAAAACTATCGAAAATGATGCGATAGTTTTCTTAGGAAGCCATGGGTTCAGAGGGATGATTGAAAACCTTGTGAAACAAGTAAGCTGGTAAGCTATTAAGCAGTAAGACTATAAAATTATTCTTACTAGCTTACTAACTTCTTACTTCCCTTCATCAACCACTTCGGTCTCGATTTTTCCCTCGGAAATGGATTTTACTTGCAAAGTAATTCCACAAACATCACATTCTACTATATGATCAATATCTAAATTCGGATAAGAAGAAATATCAACCTCGTTTTTACATTCTGGACAAACTAATAACATAATAAATAATTAAAATTTAACTGGTGCCATTATATACTATTTTAAAAATTTTTACAAGATCTAACCTAATAACTCAAAATTCAAAACTCAAATCTCAAAACTAATGTATCCCGATTAAAATCGAGGTGTCTGTAATAAAACATCGTCCCGACTTGTCGGGACACCAAAGTTTTGACTTTTGACATTTGACTTTTGACATTTAATAATATGAAAACTCCATTAATAAATGCGGAAAATTTAGCCAGACAGCTTGGTTTGCCGGCTTTGTATTTCAAACGCGAAGACCTGCATCCTTACGGCTCACACAAAGGCCGTTCTATTCCCAAAATGATTGAGAAATATACTACCGAAGGAATATGTGATTTTGTAATATCTTCCTCAGGTAATGCCGCACTCGCCGCTGCTTTATTTATCAAAGAACATAATGAAAAAAACCCGACAAATAAATTAAATCTAAAAATATATATCGGTTACAAAATAGATAAAGAAAAACTCGCCCGTCTACTACAAGTAACCCGTTTACCTCTGTTACAAAAAATTAAAAACTTATTCAAAGGCATCAAACCTGAAATCAAAATTCACCAAACCCTTAACCCTCGCCAAAGCGCTTTTTTGGCGGAAAAAAACAACAAAGGCAAAAATCTCAGACAAAGCACGGACGACACCGCTCTTTTGGGCTATGAAGATCTCAGTAACGAATTATCGCAAATTCCAAATTTAGAAGCTATTTTTATCCCTACCAGTTCCGGTACTACCGCTCAAGGACTTTATCTGGGATTTAATAAAAAAAATCTTAAACCAAAAATCTATCCTGTTCAAACAACCGCTTGTCATCCTTTTGCCCAAAACCCAATACCCGAAGATCCGTCTCTGGCCAAAGCCATAGTTGATAAAATAGCGCGACGCAAACCGCAAATAGAAAAAATAACAAAAAATAATCTAGGGAAAGTTTTGATAATCACCAACAGCGAATTACTGGAGGCGGAAAAAATTTATCTTTCTCATTTCCCCAATGAAAAACCTTCTTACAACTCTTTACTTTCTCTAGCCGGACTCTTACAAGAAATAAAAAACGGCACGGTTTTTACCGGCGCGGTTATCTGTCTTTTTACGGGAAAATAAATATCATTTTAAAAAACACCTTTTTATGAAAAGGTGTTTTTTAAAATTTTATAAACTTACAGCCATTATCTCCATTGAACCGTCATAGTCCACATCTATGGTTTCGATACATGAGCCGGTTTTATCATTAAAGGAAGCTTGATCTTTAAACTCGTGAATCATCTTCCCTTTATTATTGAATATTCTAATATTGGTTCTGGGGTTATCTATGGGGGCGGTAATGATTTCTTGTTTTCCATCTTTGTTTACATCGCCGATCGCCACATAAACTCCGCTAACATATTTATTACCATAAGGATAAAAACGCAGTTTTATCCTTCTTAAATTTTGATCAAAAACTATAACCTCTCCGACTTTTCCTTTGCTTGTACCAAAAATAATTTCTCCGGCACCGTCATTTTCCAAATCACCTATCGCCCCGGTAAATCCTCCTGTATATTTTTTACCCAGAGGATAAATGTTTTCTCTCAAAATTTTACCGTGATAATTAAGTAAAGATATTTTATTTGATGATTGACTGGTAATCAACAGTTGTTTTTCTTTTCCCGGATATGCTTTACCCACTGCGACTTGCAAATCGCTTTTTATACTAAAACCTAACGGAAAATCATTGAACCATCGACCGCCGTCACTGTTAAAAATTTCCATTTTTTTCTTATCAACAATAATTTTTTCATTTTTTCCGTTGCCATTTAAATCGCCGGAAAATATTTTTGCACCCCCGGGATAATTTTTATCAAACGCAAAAAAACCGTTTCTGGCTTTTTGACCCTCTTTGAAGTAAAACCGAACAAAACTTCCGTTAACAAAGAAAACATCAGTCAAAGTTTGAAATGTTTTTAACAATATCAAACCATCTCTGGCGCCGATTTTTACCCTACTAACTATCTTGCCGTCGTTGATATATGGATCTTGTCGACCAAATATCTTTTCAAAATCCGTACCCAAATCAATCTCCATCTCTTTTTGTGTAGGATTTACCAAAACAATCCCGTTTTCAAAATCACGTCTCCATAAATCTTTGGCATAATTTTTCAATCCCGACAGAGAAACAGCTTCCGAAAGCGGCGCTCCCAAATTCAAATCATATTCATCATACCACCAACGCTCGCGATGTGTTTGATCTCCACCGTCAAGCGCATAATAGCCGTTTTCAAGCAACGCACTCCCCAAACCAAAACGCATATTTTTATAATCCAATTGCCCTTTTGCTTGCGGAGCGGTATTACCTATTATCGGCACGGTTGGCGCGGCGTGAGACCTGGAAGACTGACGATAAAGTTTCATCTTTTCTTCCCAGGATAAATAACGACTAATAGTAAAATTTTCAAAGTAAATGCCGTTAATATCGCCATAATAACCTCTGTCGCCGTTCCCGACAATATAAATTTTTTTATTAGATTTTTGTCTGGTTAATGCAAAGAGTTTTTTCATGCCATTAGCCCAATTTTTATTCAAAACTTCAGCCTTATCAGTAACTCTATCATTGTTGGCATCGATTTTATTGTTTATCCAATCCACACTCTCCCAAACATTATCATAAAAAATACCATCCCAAAGACCGGTGGATAATATTTCTTTATTTACAAACTCAGCTAGATATTCATTCCATCTTTTATTTTTGGTCGGATAATCGGTCGCGTTGAGCATCCAATTATCTTTCCAAAATGTAACATGGTTACCAGAACTGTCTCTTAACCACATTTCATCGGTAATTCCGGAAAGCAACCGATAAAAAAGACCGCCCGGTTTATCCCATTGTTTATACATGCTTACCGGAAATTCTTCCGAGGCGATATAGGCCAAAATTATAATTTTTGGATTAAGTTTTTTTATCAAACGCAATTGCTCGGCGCTATTTTCCTGAGCCAACATTTGCAAAATAAGCACATCCCACTTGGCCAATTCTCTGGCATCGGAATCATTAATCGGGGTGAATAAATAAAAATTGGCGACAGAAGGGTTTTTTTCTACCGCAAAAACATTCATCGGTGCGATAATCGCTGAAAATAAAATTAAAAACAAAATTTTAATCCCAACATATTTCATAATAATCTTTTATAAACAGAAATCAAATTTTGATAATAATTTTCCATAGTCGGATAATTTCTGACGAACCTCATCGCTTCTTCTCTCAACTGCGGAGTAGGGGTTTTTTTCAAAACCGGCAAAAGAGTTTCCGGCTTGTCAAGAGAAAAGCCCAAAACAGCCGAACTTTTTTGAGAAAATTCTTTTAATCCGCCCAAATCATTTACTACCACCGGTACTCCGGCCGCAAGCGATTCCAAAACAGACAGTCCGAAAGTTTCATAACAAACACTGGGCGCGATAGTGGCGCAAAATCTGCCATATTCTCTGGCGATTTCTTCTCGCGGTAAAAATCCTCGACAGATTATCCTGCCGTGACTTTTAGCGGCTAAATTTTCAATATCTTTTTTTTCCGGTCCGGAACCGAAAATTTCCAAATGATACGGAATATTCAAATCCAACCAAATTTGAACCAATTTCTTTATCCCCTTTTCCAAAGACAAGCGACCCACATAAACAAAACGCAAAGGTAAAGCCGGAGAAAAATTATTTTTATTTAATAACAAAGATTTTTCCGGTAAAAAATGAGGCAAGACTATTATCTTATCGGCGGGATAACCGAATTCAATAAATTTATTTCTGACAAATTCGCTCGGTGCAATATATAAATCTATATAATTTTCATAATATTTTTTTACATGATGAAAATAAGCCTCCACAGTAGCGAGTAAACTTTGCGACAAACTCCCGTGCAAACATCTATATTTAAAACAATTTATATATTTTCCACCCTTACAACGATCACAAACTTTATTTTGCGTAAATAATAAATAATTTGGGCAAATATATTTCCAATCGTGAATAGTAGCCACTACCGGAATTTTATTTTTCTTCAACACCGGCAAGATAGAAGGGGTAAGATGATGATAAATGAGGTGCAAATGCGCAATTTCCGGTTTTTTATCTTTAATCAACCCGGCAATTTTTCTTTTAGCTTCACAAGAATATATTGTTTTCAGAGGCCTCAGATAAGCGTTCAGATTGAACTTACCAAACTCGCGATGTGAAACAAAATATTTTTCATCTTCGGTTTTTTCATTATTTTTATCACGCATGGAAAAAACAGAAACTTCATTTCCTTTTTCTTTCAACAAATCAACCAAATCCAAAAAATGTTGGTCCGCCCCGCCTTTGCGATAATAAAATTTATTTATCTGTAAAATTTTCATATTTTTTTATGTTCTACGGCCAAAAATCTCACTGCCGCCAAACCTAACCACCACCAAATAATAAACAGATTTATGTCCCAATAAACGGAAATGGAAAAAACTATCATAAACAAAACCAAAGCATTGCCCCAAACAAAAAATAAAATCGTATCAAAATCGCTTTTCTCGCACAAATCACGCCACAGCTTATCCAAACATTTCAAAAGATAGATAAACCAATAAATCACGGCGAATATTCCGAGCAATCCCATCTGTACAAAAATACCCAAATAATTGTTATGTAAATCTCGGGGCGGAATATCAAAAAAGAATAATTCGTCATAACCGATAATCTGCTTACCGAGCCCTATCCCCAAAAAAGGAGACGATCGCCACAAAGATACACCGGCCATCCAAGCAGAAACTCGCCAACGAAAACTTTCGTCTTGCAAATTAACAACACTGCTGATACTGACTCTTTCTTGAAGGACATATAAATATTTCCGAACAAACACCGGGGAGTTGCCTTCTTTCAATCCATAAATCCAAAAAAACAATAATGAAAGCAATATGCCAAACAACAATACTTTTGTAAAAAGACCGTATAAAATTTCTTTTTTACTTTTTGGCAGATAAATTAACCAAAGAATTAAAATCATCAATAAAGCCAACCACAAATGACGCACCAAAGAAACCACCAAAGCCAGAGCTATCAAAACCAAAACAAACATCATTTCTTTTTTTCCTATCAATCTATTTTCTTTTGAAGACCAAAAAAACCAAGCAATAGACCAAAAGCCAAAAAGAACAAAATAAAAAGCGTGCGTTCCGGCTATAAGTCTCGCGCCGGAAGTGGATAATGGCGTGTATTCACTCCAAAGACCGTGCCCTGTCAAAAGACCGTATCCTAAAAAGAAAAACATTATCGTTGAACCAAAAATAAACCAGAACATCAACCTCTTCCAATCTTCTCGAGTTTTCAAAATAAACAAACTCAAAAAATAAACTATCGCGTAGATAAAATAATTTTTATAAGCCCCGAAAGCGGTCGCTGTATCAACTTTGGTAAGCAAGGCAAAAATAAAAGAAGCGGTGGCCACCAAACCGAAAACCAAAATCGGATAATCAAATTTATTAAAGATTATTTTATTTTTTTCTTGATGCTCAAAAAATAATTTTAGTAAAACCGAAAGTGTGGTTAACCCTATTATGATATCCAGCGGGTACAATTTATATTCAACATCCCCTATCGCCAAAGCTTGCAAAGTAAAATGACGTTCAAAAATCAAAGTGCAAAAGAAAATCAAATACAAACCCACTTGAGGAAATTTCAAGACAGCTATACCGGCAACAGCCAAGCAAGAAAAATAAATCCATAAATTTTGACCAAAATAAAGATAAGACAAAAGATAGCCGGATATGGCGCCCATCGCCAAAATCGACCACCAAAGCTCTTCTTTGTATTTTTCCCAAAGGTTTGTCATACTACTTTGATTATAGCACAATTTTCGCTAAAAATCAAGAAAAAACTCCCGCCGTAGCGAGAGTTGTAAAAATAAGCTTTAATAACAAACTTGTGTAAATGTTCCGTCCGTGCCAAATTTGACGGTTGTCCACTCACTGCCTATTTTTATCCAATCAGATCTGCCGGCTTCGGTATTATTTACATCGACCCCCGCCCATTCAGAAGTATTGTTTCGCCAAAAATCCGCGCCAGTCATAACCCAAATCGGTTGAGATAACGAGCGCATTTTTACCGTCACATACCATTTGAAATTGCCGGTACGAGCCATTTGAAACCGAAATGTCCAGTAATGCGGGATGTAATCTTTCCATGCATTAAGAATGCTCATGGAGATTTTTCCGCCGCTATTGGAAAAGACATTGTCAACTCTGACACCGTCATCAGTGCCGGCAAAACACTGTGACAAATTATAAAGTTTAACATAAGTATCAAATGTCGGAATTACAACCTGCTCATTGTTCCCGGCGGCATCAAAAAAATGAACTTCATAATTAGCTGTTTCAAGAATTGTGTCAAAATTCCCAAAACGATCGTCGTAGATTATATCCCACCAAACTAACATATGAGTCCAATCACTTGGCGGGAGAGCATGGCAAATACGACCGCCGCGCAAATGATTACAAATGCCATTTGGTATATATGTCGGTTCGACAACAACATCTTCATCCGGAATAAAATTATCCGGATCAGGCTGAACATAATCATCAAAATCAAATTCTTCAAAATCTGTCTTCAAATCTGAATCTTCTGTGTTTGCTTCATCTCTTTCATCGTCTTCAAAAAAATCATCTTCATCGTGATAAGCCACATCATCCGTAATCAAATTATCCTGGTCTGAAAAATACTGATTCTCGTCAACCCAAACACTTTCATCGTTTGAGTTTTGATTATCTTGATAATTTTCTTCATCACGAGGCGGTTCATAATTGTCCGGAACAAAACTTGATTCATCCTTGGTTTGCGACTCATCTTGGACCATTGTGTTTTCATCAACAGTGTAATTGTCTTCTTTCTTTCCATCATCCGCCGAAGGAATAATAAAGCATCCATTCAATAAAACAGCGATAAAAATCGCAAAAACGATCGTAATAGTTTTCATAATACCCTCCAACTATCGGTTACTAAAGTTTAAATGTAAAAGAACTTAACATGGAATTTTACTTGATTTTGCACCTTTTGTCAAGCGGACTTCGTTTGTTAATTCAAAAAACGACCCAAGGGTCGTTTTTTTAAAAAAAATATTTTTACTGATAAATTTTTCCATCACAAGTCGCATAAATCGGCCCGGCCTTGTAATCGCCGTAATTTGTTTCCAGTCTGGCGATAATATGATAACAAGGTGAGATGCCGGAAGTTTTGGTATAGGTATAAGTATAAATACCTGTGTTTATAGGATCCGAGGGAATGCTGTTAAAATAAACAACGGTTGGGTTTTCCGGACAAACCCAATTTTCTCCTTCAATCCCGGTATTTATCAAACAAACGGCATTTGAATTACCGAGAATAATCTCTTTTCCTTCCGGATAATCTTTATTGTCCGTGAAATAAAGTTCCAAAGCTGTTTGCATAGCTTTTAAATCAGACAAACGATCCGTATCTTGAACTCTGGCGTTTATCATTTTTGCCACTTCATCGGTACATACAGTAAGTTTGGTTTTATCTTTGAGATAATTACAATAACTCAAATCTTCACGTTCTGTTGCAAAATGCGTAACACATGTATAATTTTTTTCTTTATCCGTTATTTTTTCACAAGACAAAGCGCTACCTCTTGCTTTACCAACATCAAAAATACAATCGAATTTATAATTTCCTTTTATCAAATTACAAGCATTATAATCTTTTTTTACTATTGCTACTCTGTCCAAACAATACCCAACCAAAGACCCGTCTTTGATTTTAGCGCAAAGCGCTCCATCTTTTTTACTTTCCGCTACTGCCAAATAGCATTTATCCGCATTGGCGGTTAAAGGACAAAGCTTTTCGTTGTTTTTTAATACCGCCAATTTATTGTAACAAAATCTTTTCACTCCGCGTTCGCCTATTTTGGCACAAAGTTTTTCGTTTTTTTGTGTTTCCGCAAATTTCAAAAGACAGTAGTCTTTTTCCGCTTTATTCATTTTGTCACATTGTTTCAGATCAGTAGCTTGTTTAGCCAATTCAGCACGACAAGCAAAATTTTCATTTTTATCTTTTATTTGTTTACACAAAGCTCCGTTTTTGGTTTTGACTGCCAAATGTAATAAACATTTTTCTTTCAATTTTGTTTCGGTCAAATTATCACACAATCCCTCTCGAGCAAAACTATTTATCACACCGACACAGCAAGAAACACGCCCGCCAAACCAATTTATTTTTTCACAATACGAACAATCCAGATTATCAGCGGCTTTTTTGACATAACAACTATTGGCTAGTAAACCTTCGGAGATATTTTCACAATCAGCGTTAAAAACCTTAAATACAAGATTTTCCGCCGTAGAAGTGGTAGAAGTTGTTTCAGCGGAAACAACCAACGGCATAAATAAAAATACTACTGCTAAAAACAAAAATTTTCGAATAAACATAAGTTTAAATTATTAATTTTTAATTTAAAATTTTTAATTAATTTTCAATTGTCATGCTGAATTTATTTCAGCACCTCCCCATTGTGTCGCATAAAGGGAGATCCCGAAACAAGTTTGGGATGACACTTTGTGTCACTTTATAAACTTTATAGACTTTACAGTCTTTATTATATCACACTTTCCCCTCTCATAAAACAAAAAACCCTCCACAAAAGTGAAAGGTTTTTTGATATTATCTGAGATCGTCATCAGGAGAGAATGTGACAATCTCATATAAAGATTGGACCGGGGCCTTGACGTAAAGTCAGGTGCCCGGTCCGTTATGTTAAATCCTAGAGTTAGAATTTACGGCGTGGTCGGATATTTATACCACACCGAACTACGAGGCTCTCCGCTGTTGGTTTGCAACTGACATTCCGCAAGATACGGACGTCTGGTGCTGCTACCGATACAAAGCGGGAACTGGTCCGAAGTCTCGGCCCAGATGGCAGGAGACCAGTACCAACCCTCTTTTTCACAGGTGGTTTTTCCTGTAAGAGGATCCTTGTAGTCCCAACATCTGCCCTCATACTGTCCGAGGACAGCAATCGGTTCATCAGCACATATTTCAGTGCCGACTATGCAGACCAGCACACCATTACAGGTGTGGTTAGCGTAGCAGGACTGACCTTTGTTGCCAATATCACTCGGCAGGTTGTCCTGATCCGGAGTTTCGACGATATCATCGTCAACCACCGGCTCCTCCTCTGAAAGAAGTACATCTTCATCAGATATTTCCTCATCGGTCATATCTTCTGAATCCGTAATTTCCTCATCAACAAGGACTTCGTCCTCGTCCGGAACCGTAGTATCAACATCCGGCGTGGTACCGGGATATTGACAGAGACCGTTCTGACACACAAGACCTTTGATACTATCGCAGGTGTTGTTGGGATAGCAGGGATGTCCCGCTTCAATCCCGGTCAGAGGATCTCCGGCCGTGTCATTGTCGACCACGGGGTTGTCAACGGCGTCGCTGTCAGTCGTCACTTCTTCATCCATCACCTCCTCGTCGGAAATGATTTCATCCGAAGTTTCGTCGTCAACGATGATGTCGTCCTGGGCTTCGTTGTCGGTAAGGACTTCATCCGCATCAGCTTTACGCTCGACGCAGATTCCATTCTCACAAACCATATCGTCGGAACGACAGGTATTGTCCGGATAACACTCGTGACCGAGTTTCCCAGTGTCCGACATACCGCCATTATCAACACACTTTTCATTACGGCACACGAGGCCTTCATGACAAGTGTTGTTGGGAAAACATGGTTCCCCTTCATGACCAACTTCATCCCAGTTGATCTCGTCATCGCTGACGATTTCATCAGGAATCTCATTGTCGGTGATTTCGTCATTGACGTTTTTTTCGTCGTTGACGTTGCTGATGCTACTGCCGCCACAAGCGGTGAAAACGAAAATAAAGGCAACCGCAACCGCGGTGGTGATGAGCTTTTTCATGACAATCTCCTTTTTATTGGTTTTTGGACTCTAACTCTATATTGTAAGGAACCTAATTTTTTCTCTCCTTTATCCAATCAATCTAGTTGATGGGATAATGGGCTAGAAAAACAAAACTCTCTTTTGATAAAGAGAGATACGGAATTTGGCCTTTTATTACTTCCGCGCTCTCTCCAACGCTTTTTGATTGTAACGGGATATTATAGCACATTTTAGCTGTTTTGTCAAGGGGTAAAAGTGGCTAATCTTAGCCAAATTTAATTTGGCTAATTTAAGCAATTTTTTCTTTTTAGCTAAAATAAAAGGGTGTGCCTTGAAATTCCAGCATCCTTCTCTCGTACTAGTATTATTTTTTTCTTTAATCCACTTTTTGTAACCCCGCCTTCACTAAAGTTACGGACGGGCAGGCATAAACTGGAGGAAAAAGTTTCCTCGCGGTTGAACCAAATACTGCCAGTTGTCTCTTCGCTGTCCCTTTTGTTCAAAACTCGCCCTCCTGTCGATAACAATCGGGCTCAAACAGTTGAACAAATTTTGCTATAAGGCAAAACCGCTCCAGCTCACCGCAACTGCTAATTATTTGGTTCAAATGCTCGGACCGGCGAACTATTGGCCAACAATCACAAAGGCGAGCATTTATAATCGCGGCGATAAATTTATAGACGAGCTGAACGTTAAAAAATTTCACTTGTTTGAGGACCCGCCTAGGCGGGGACGAGTTTGAAATTTTAGTGAAGCGACGTCATAAATTTACAAAGCGATTATAACCGCGAGCGATTTTTCTTTCCGCCTACTTTCTTTTTCTAAAAAAGAAAGTAGGCAAACCAGCGATAGCGAAATAAAAGTGTTTAGCAAGAAGGATGTAGGAATAACAAAGGAGACAAAGACTCTCCCCTCGCCTCCGCCTTCGTCCCGACTTAACGTCGGGACTACGGACGGACAAGCTCTCTCTTAAATAAAAGAGGGGTATAAAAAAGGCGGCTCTAAAAGAGCCGCCTGAAAGAAAAGAACTAAAAAGCAACTTACCAGGGCGCCAGCACCGTGGCATACGCCGGACCAGTGCAATGACGAGCGGCCGGATCAAGCGTGTCAAAATCACTCTGATCCGTGATACACCCG
>Ga0116172_10001315_pt1 | contig 23039 bp, 21 predicted proteins | sample AD_UKC083_MetaG_FD_89799 | JGI IMG/M metagenome (GOLD analysis project Ga0116172, IMG submission 89799) | Active sludge microbial communities of municipal wastewater-treating anaerobic digesters from USA - AD_UKC083_MetaG | ecosystem: Engineered > Bioreactor > Anaerobic > Digestate | place: USA... | reverse complement strand
GTCTGATTTTTTATATGTACTCGCACGAAAATTAACAAAATTGTAATTTAAAAAATTGTAAAAAAAGTATTGCAAACTAAAAAAATATTTTTACCTTTGCGAACGGTTTTAGTGGATTTTTTAATAAAACTTAATAATCGAATGATATGTATTGGACGTTAGAGTTAGCATCAAAATTGGAAGATGCACCCTGGCCAGCCACCAAAGATGAGTTGATAGATTACGCGATTAGGTCTGGAGCACCTTTAGAGGTAATTGAAAATCTGCAAGAGATGGAGGATGAAGGTGAAATATATGAAACAATAGAAGATATTTGGCCTGATTATCCAAGTAAAGAAGATTTCTTCTTTAACGAAGATGAATATTGATTTTTTCTGCATTTTTGTTGTTTTACACAATAAATTTGCAAAAAATCTGTTAATAAATAGCAAGCGGCAATTTATCCTAGTGGTTAAGATTTAGCTTAGCCGCCATATTATTTATGAAAAAAAAACTTCTCGTATGGTTGTTTTTTGTTGCTACCACTATCAATGGTATTGCCCAACAAAATATGCAATTTAGTCTTTACACACTAAATTTGAATGCCATTAATCCAGCATCTACTGGAATAAACGAGATGATACATATATCTGGAGTACACCGTCAACAGTGGTTGAACATCAAAAGAGCACCTCAAATTACGTATATGAATATTGAGTTACCCTTTTCCATTGAAAACTCCAAACATGGTGCTGGTATCGGATTTTTAAATCAAGGGATTGGTCTTTTTACAAACCAGTCTATTGTCTTAAAGTATGCATATCACAAAAAAATAAATGAAAAAACAAACCTCAGTGGAGGATTGAATATACAATTTAATAGTATTGGGTTTAATATAAAAGATGCAACGACAGGAACAAGTGATTTTCATTCGCCAAATGATCCTGCCATTCCAACAGGTTCCGAAATATCTGATTTAAAAACAGATATCGGCGTTGGAGCCATGGTCAAAAATGAAACATACTTGCTTGGCGTAGCACTACAGAATATTGTATCTCCAACATATCAATTGAGCAACACAGAGTATAATACTCCAATGAACATAAATTTAGTTGGGATATACAATATAAAAACAATAAGTTCGTTATACCTAATACAACCATCAGTTTTAGTGAAAACTGATTTTGCAACATGGCAATGTGAACTAGGGTCAACCATACAATACAAAGAAAAATACTGGGGCGGATTAGGATACAGATTTCAAGATGCTATTATTTTTCAAGTAGGTATGCAATTGGCAAATGGACTAACAATAGGATATGCATTTGATTTACCAATTTCATCCATGATATATACTAGTGTTGGATCTCATGAATTGTCATTATCATATAGTTTTAAAATTGAATTTTCGAAAAAACAGACATACAAAAGCATTCGACATTTATAAGCTTAACCTAAAAATTAGATATGAAAAAATTACTTATTTTATTTGCCGCTCTTGCAGCCCTTGTTAGTTGCAGTAACAAAGGAAGTGGAGAATTAGTTGGTGTACAAGGTGATGCATGGAAAGACCCCACCCCTTATGGTATGGTGTTTATCCCATCTGGATCCTTTACCATGGGACCCAACGATCAAGATGCGAACTGGGCTCTTTCTTCTCAATCTAAAGTGGTCTCAGTAGATGCTTTTTGGATGGATGAAACCGAAATCACAAACCGTGAGTACAAACAATTTGTGTATTGGGTACGTGACTCAATCGTACGTACTAAACTTGGTGAAGTAGATGAAGCTTTCCTTGTTACACAAGACAAAAGAGGAAATGAACTAGAAAAACCTAGAATTAACTGGAAACCAAAAATTCCATGGTCAAAAGCAAATGAAGAACAAGCAGAAGCTATAGATGCAATGTTTTATGCTGATGACGAATCACTTGCTCTTACAAAAGAATTGAATGGACATATCCTCCATTACAAATATGCATGGATTGACTATAATCAAGCAGCCTTAAAACGCAACAAGTTTAACACAAATACAGGTAAATTTGAAGCAGATTTATCCTTACTAGGTAAAGGAAAAGATAGTGCTGATGTAATGGTAAAAAAAGATACTGCCTATATTACAGAAGAAGGTTATATCGTAAATCAAACAAAATTTGTTGAATTAAAAAACAGAAGAGATTTTATTTCTTCTAAAATAATTAATGTTTATCCAGATACTCTTTCTTGGGTACGCGACTTTACCTATGCATACAACGAGCCATACATGAAAATGTATTTCTATCACGACGGTTATGGAGACTATCCTGTTGTAGGTATCAACTGGGAGCAAGCAAATGCTTTCTGCCATTGGAGAACAAATTTCTACAATAAAGCACAAATAGACAACAAACGTCATATTGTACAAGATTACCGCCTCCCTACTGAGTCTGAATGGGAATACGCCGCTCGTGGTGGTCGCGATTTATCTATGTACCCATGGGGTGGAAATTATATCCGTACTGCAAAAGGTTGCTATATGGCAAACTTTAAACCTCAACGAGGTAATTACACAGTTGATGGACATATGGTCGCTGCTAAAGTAGCTTCTTTCCCTCCTAATAATTACGGATTGTATGATATGTCAGGCAACGTTGCAGAATGGACTTCGTCTGCGTTTCACGAATCTAATTATAGTTTTGTGAACGACTTGAATCCAAGTTATCAATACAATGCCAAAGCAAGCGATCCTGAAATCATGAAACGTAAAGTTATTCGTGGTGGCTCATGGAAAGACATAGGATTCTATTTACAATGTGGCACTAGAACTTATGAATACCAAACAGAATCACGTTCGTATATTGGATTCCGTTGTGTAAGAAGTGTAATCGGAGCAAATTACTAAATAAATTAATAATAAATTATCTATTAACCTAAAAATCACACAAAAATGTCTAAAGGAAATTTCTTAAGTAGCCCTCAAGGGAAAAAAATGACGGCAAAGGCGTATGGCTTTGGTGCTGCGTTAGTTATCATCGGTGCTTTATTTAAAATTATGCACTTCCCCGGTGCTGGTATTATGTTATCAATCGGTATGGGTGTTGAGGCATTACTATTTGCAATGTCTGCATTTGAAGAACCACACAAAGAATATGATTGGAGTATCGTTTATCCAGAATTAGATGGTGGAGAAGCAGAAGAAAGAGCTCCAAAAGTAAAAGCTGGTGCACCATTAAGCGTATCTGGAGTTAATCCATTACCACAAGATGATGTAGAAAAATTAAAAGAAGGTATCCGTAAAATAAGTGAAACAGCTTCTCAATTTGCAGATATTTCACAAGCAAGTGCAGCTTCATCTAATTATGTTAAAAACATGAACGTTGCTTCTGAAGCTATCAGTTCTTTTGCTTCTACTCAAGTAGGTCTTAAAAACTCTTCTGATTCATTGTTCCAATCATATAGAACAGTAGCAGAAAGTATGACTGCAGCAGCTTCTGATGCTAAAGGTTATATGCAAGAAATGCAAGGCATCACACGTAACCTTTCTTCTATCAATGCTAGCTACGAACTGCAATTGAAAAACATTGGATCACAAGCTCAAATGTTAGAAGGAATGACTACTGATATGGGTAAAATTAAAACAGCAATGAATGATGCTGCTAACGAAACTGAAGCATTTAAAGCACAAGCTACCAAATTAACACAACAAATTAGCAGCTTGAACAACGTATATGGTAATATGCTTAATGCGTTTAACGCAAGAGTGTAATTAACAAGAATTGTTTAACCTAATTTAAAATAAATAATAAAATAATATGGGTGCAGCTAATTGTCCGGAAACCCCGAGACAGAAAATGATAGGTATGATGTACCTGGTACTTACGGCAATGCTTGCATTGAACGTATCTGCTGACGTACTGAATGGGTTTACCTTGGTTCATGCAAGCTTGAACGAAAGTAAATCAACAACTGAAATGCAAAACACAATCCTTTATGGACAATTTGAAGATTTAAAATCTCAAAATCCTGGACGTGTTGGCGAATGGCTTGAAAAAGCAAATGCAGTAAAAGCAAAAACAGCCGAAATGTATCAGATGATCGAAGACTTAAAAGTTGATATCGTAAAACAAGCTGATGGTGCTGACGGTGATGTGAATAACATTAAAAGCAAATCTAACCTTGATGCTGGTGGTCAAGTGGCTCTTGTTACAGGTAGAGCTAAAAAAATGAAAGAGGCAATTGAACTTTACAGAGATGAAATGCTTAAATATGTAGGTAAAGATTCGGCAAAGGCAAACTACTTAAATCGCACTTATAATACAGGAATGATTACTAAAGAAAATGGAGATAAAATATCTTGGGAAGGAGCCATTTTTGAGTCAATGCCTGTAGTTGCTTCTATAACTTTACTCACAAAAGTGCAAGCAGACCTAAAACACACTGAATTAGAAGTAGTAAATTACCTAAAAGGACAAATTGATGCAGGAGACTTCCGTGTAAATAAAATTGAAGGACTTGTAATTTCAGAATCTAATTATGTAACTAGAGGTGGCCGTTACTCAGCTAAAATTGTATTAGCTGCACAAGACTCTACTAAAAAACCTACCATTACTGTAAATGGAAGAGAATTAGATGGCAATGAATATATTGTGCAAGCGGGTTCTGTTGGAACTTTCCCAGTAAAAGGAACTATACGTTTACCTCGTCCTGATGGAAGTACTGCGGAATATGGTTTTGAAAGTTCGTATATAGTGGGCGAACCTACTGCAATTATTTCGGCAGATATGATGAACGTACTATATGCTGGTATTCAAAATCCAATTAGTGTTTCTGTACCAGGTATTCCTGCTCAAAACATCAATGTAAGCGTTAACAATGGTGCTCTTACTCGCACAGCAAAAGGATGGAATATCAATCCTCGTGTGGGTCAAGATTGCAATATCTCTGTTTCTGCAAAAATGGCTGATGGACGTGTACAAACAATCGGTTCTAAACCGTTTAGAGTAAAACCTCTTCCACCTCCAATAGCATATATCGAATTTAGAGATGATAAAGGAAATCTACAACAATATAAAGGGAGTAGACCTTTTCCAAAAGCACAATTGGTAGGATCAAATGGAATTAGGGCAGCTTTAGATGATGCTGACTTAGATGTACGTTATCAAGTATTAGGTTTTGATGTTAACTTCTTCGATTCAATGGGTAATACTATTGTAGAAACAAGTAACAACAATTCTTTCTCTGACAAGCAAATGGCAACTATGAGACAAATGCCTAGAGGTAGGAAATTCTTTATTTCACGTGTTCGTGCTAAAGGTCCTGATGGTATTGAACGCATATTGCCTCCTATTGAAGTTATTGTAAATTAAAATTTCACTGAAATGAAAAAAACGTTTTATCAACTATTCTTCGCAGGGTTATTCTTGATGTTTGGCAATATGGCTGTAGCACAAGAAGAAGGAGGAGTTTCTTTCTTTGGCGAAAATGGAGAACTTGCTACCAATATTCCAACCTCAGTATCACTGGAGGAAAGAAAACCAATTGAATACAACAACCCAAGGGCAGATGATATTATTTGGCAAAAGGTGGTGTATCGCATTGTTGACCTTAGAGAAAAGATGAATTTTCCACTTTACTTCCCTGAAGAAACAAGTGATAATCGTCAAAGTTTATTCACTACCATTTTTAGATTATTTGAAAGAGATCAAATTAAATGTTATTCATACAAAGACAATGTTGAATTTTTTACTGAAAATGAGCTTGTCAAATTTGATGACATTTTTTCTAAGTATGGAATGGTGAGACCTGTAAAAAGGGATTCAGTATCTGGTGATACAACAATTGTTGAGTTTGATGAAAGTGATATTCCTAATAGAGAGATTTTAAAATATTACGTAAAAGAAGTGTGGTATTTTGATAAACACAATTCTCACTTTAACGTACGTATTATGGCAATATGTCCAATTTGGTATCGTCAAGATTATGATTTAGGATTGCAGAAATATCCTTTATTTTGGGTACCTTTTGATCTGCTAAGACCTTATTTGGCTCAAAATGAAATATTGGTATCAGATAGAAATAATGGTGCTCGCGAAACGATGGATGATTTATTTATCAAACGAAGGTTTGGTAGTTATATCTATAAAGAATCAAGTACACGTAATCGAAACTTATTGCAATATAATAGTACGGCAGAACAAATGAATCGAGAGCAAGAACGTATCAAAAACGAGATATTCAATTTTGAACAAGATTTGTGGGAATACTAATCACACGTAAATCATAAAAACAGAAAAGTCGCTGCATCATCAGCGACTTTTCTGTTTTACTTATATTTTGTTAAATATAATGGAATAATGAGAGTGTTTGACCGATTAATAAGAAGATATTCAGTATATTTGTTGGCTCAATATCAACTAAAAAAAGAGACTATATCGATTATAAGAATACGTACTAAGTGAAAAGTATGAAAAAAATGAAAGGCATAAAAAAATGTGTCCTGTTTGGTGTATTCGTTTCCTTATATTCGATAGCAAACGCACAGTATAATCATGAAATTGGGATTACAGGAGGAGGCTCTTTTTATTTGGGAGATGCCAATCTTTCTCTCCCTTTTCATAAAACGAATGTAGCGTATGGAGGGTTTTATGTCTATAATATTGACACACGCTATGCGTTGAAAGCTCACGTTATAGCAGCTACAATAGAAGGAGATAGTAGGGATTTTAACTACATCTTTCCAAACCAACAGTTTGGATATTTTGATAGAAAACTTATTGATATTGGCTTAAATTTGCAATTTAATTTTTTTGATTTAGGTCAATCGAAATATTATAATAGTCATAATTCAATTACCCCCTACTTTATGATAGGCATGGGATATTTGGCGTATAACAACATCTATATAGGAGATAATGTATATAAATTTACTATTCCAATGGGTATTGGAGGAAAATGGAAAATGAATGACCGATTTACGCTGGGGATAGAATGGAAAATCAATAAATTATTTATTGATGATTTAGATGTTAGTAACAGTGAAAGTAAGATTTTATCAAATCCATATCAAACAAAAAATACATCATTTTTTGACACTGATTGGTATTCTCTTGCTAGTATTAGCTTATCGTATAACTTATTTAACACACGCAGATTTTGCCGATAATAGACATGAACAGCTATTTAAACAACATTGATACTACCAAAGTTCCTACGCATGTAGCCATTATTATGGATGGCAATGGAAGGTGGGCTAAACAAATAGGGAAAAACAGGTTATTTGGTCATCAAAACGCGATTACAGCTATACGGCAAAGCACCGAATTTGCCGCTGAGATTGGGATTAAATTTTTGACTTTATATGCTTTCTCTACAGAAAACTGGTGCAGACCAGACGATGAAGTAAAAGGCTTAATGGAACTTTTGGTTGCAACCATTGAAGCAGAAACACCCACACTAAACAAAAACAATGTACGTCTACTAAGTATTGGAGACACGAGTCGCTTGCCAGAAAGTGCTCGATTACGTTTAAACCATTGCATAGAAACTACATCTAAAAATACTGGATTATCATTAGTATTGGCATTAAGTTACTCATCAAGATGGGAAATTCTAGATGCAACAAAACAAATCGCTGAAAAAGTGAAACAAAATACATTATCGGTAAATGATATTACCGAAGAACTATTTTCGTCATATTTAACAACTCGCACAATCCCCGATCCCGATTTATTAATTAGGACAAGTGGCGAATTCCGCATCAGTAATTTCTTATTATGGCAATTATCCTATGCCGAATTGTATTTTACGCCTATTTTGTGGCCAGATTTCACAAAAGAAGAATTTCAAAAAGCAATAATTGATTATCAAAAAAGAGAACGTAGGTTTGGTAAAACAAGTGAGCAAGTGTAAAGCATGAACAAAAAAAATTATTTGTATATTATTTCGAAACAAATGTGTGGCATTGTATGCTTTTTGTTTCTACCTCTTTTGATGATTGCACAAGGTAACAATACAACCATCCGTATTGATTATGAAAGTCCTAAAGAATATGAAATAGCAGACATCTCTGTGTCTGGTCATCACCATTATGATACACAAACGCTGATTGGTCTCTCAGGACTAGCGGTAGGAGATAAAATCACACTACCGGGAGACGCCACAGCCAATGTTATTAAACGTTTTTGGAAACAAGGTCTATTCTCTTCTGTACGACTAGAAATAACTTCCGTATTTGATAATAAAATATGGCTTAATCTACATATTGATCAATTACCTAAAATATCTGAAATAAATATACATGGAGTAAAAAAGACAGAGAAAGAAGATATTTTAAAGAATAGTGCCATGTCGGTAGGTAATGAGTTAAGTGCAAATAATATAGATAAAACGACCAATTATATTCGGAAATATTTTATTGAAAAAGGCTATTATTTGGTAGATGTTTCAGTGTATAGTAGAGATAACGTTAATCAACTCAACACTTCTATTGTAGATATTTATGTCAACAAACATGCTAAAATAAAAGTGGATAAATTACTTATTGAAGGGAATAACACATTGAGCACTAAAAAAATAGATGCTGTGATGAAAAAGACCAATGATAAAAACAATATTTTCAATTTCTTCAGAAGTAAAAAATTTATTCCTGCAGAATATGAAAAAGATAAAATATCTCTTATTGAAAAATATAACGAGATAGGATATAGAGATGCCCGTATCGTATGGGATTCTGTCTATGTAAATGATGATAAAAAAACACTTACGGTACATATTCGTGTTGATGAAGGTCAAAAATATTATTTTGGTACTATTTCATGGTTAGGGAACTCTGTATATACCACGGATCTGCTATCAAGAACATTGTCTATTAAAAGTGGGGATATTTTTAATCAAAAACTACTCAATCAACGCATTTACGATGATGAAGATGGTATTAATAACCTATACTTGAATAATGGCTACCTATTTTTCAATCTTCAACTAATTGAAACAAGCATCAAAGACAGTCTTATCAATTTTGAAATACGCATTAACGAAGGCAAACAAGCACGCATCAATAGAGTAAATATTGTGGGAAGTGATATATTATACGAAAATGTTGTGAGGCGTGAGCTAAGAACCAAACCTGGAGATTTGTTTAGCAAAGCAGACATTATGCGTTCCATGCGAGAAATTGGCAGTACAGGACATTTTGCCACAGAGGAAGGTAAAATGGATATTCAAGTTAATCCAAATATGAGCGATGGAACTGTTGACTTAACATACGTTTTAGAATCAAAACGAAATGACCAAATAGAATTATCAGCAGGATACGGACAAACAAGTGTAGTAGGTATTTTAAGCTTAAAATTTACTAACTTTTCTATTCAAAACATGTTTGACTTTTCAAAATACAAACCACTTCCACAGGGAGATGGACAAACGTTAACACTGAGAGCACAAACAAATGGGTCCTATTATCAAGCATATAGTATATCTTTTCTTGAACCATGGCTAGGTGGAAAAAGACCAAACTCCTTGTCATTATCAGCCTATTATTCTATTCAATCGGGCATGAGTAGCAACTATAGTTCATATTATAATTCATCATCGTATTACTACAATAGTACATATGATGAGAATAGCCAAAACTATTGGTATGCATCTAGCTATGATCCAGACAAATACATCAAAACTCTTGGGGTTTCAGCAGGCTTAGGTACTCGACTTAATTGGCCCGATGATTATTTTTCTATATATGGACAAGCCTCGTATCAAAATTATAATTTAAGTAATTGGGATTATTTTGCATTTTCTACTGGAAGGGCTAATAACCTTAACTTTACAGTAACACTTAATCGTAACTCATTAGACCAACCAATCTACACGCGCAATGGGTCAGACTTCTCCATTTCAGCTAGTTCAACACTGCCTTATTCTCTCTTTGACAACAAAGATTATAGTACAATGTCTGACACCGAAAAATACAAGTGGATTGAGTATTACAAAATAAAGTTTAATGCCAAAATGTTTACCCCCCTATCTAATGATGCTAAACTGGTATTATTTAGTAGAGCAGAGTATGGCTTTTTAGGGTATTTCAATAAAGACAAACGTTCTCCTTTTGAAACTTTTTATGTAGGAGGTGATGGGATAACAGGATATAGTAGTACATATGCAACAGAAACAGTTGCACTTAGAGGGTATAAAAATGGCTACTTAACCCCTTATTATGATAATGGTGGACAAGCAGGAAATATATATACAAAGCTGTCTCTTGAGTTGCGATATCCATTGTTACTTGAAGAAACCTCCGTTATTTGGGCGTTAGGTTTTGTAGAGGCAGGAAATGCATGGAAAGATTTTCATAATTTTAATCCTTTCAACTTGAAAAGAGCTGCGGGGGTAGGTATTCGATTATTTATGCCTATGCTTGGTTTATTAGGCCTTGATTGGGCATATGGTTTTGATAAAGACAATGCAGTGAGTAGTACAGGCATAAGTGGTAGTCAATTGCACTTTGTAATTGGACGAGAATTTTAGTTAATATATCTTATTAAATTAAACATTAGAACAACAATACAGTCAAACGATTAAAACTATATGAATATACTACGAAAAATATACTACATATTGAGCCCCACTATGAGGTACATTGTGCGGTATGTTGTATATTTACCTATAGACATAATGGATAGACTAAAAGGAAACAGAAACAAGATGATTCCACCGAGAGGGATGATGTATATAGGTTCGGGCGATTTTGAAATACAAGGTAAACGTATTCTTTCTTTGGTTCAATCATATACACACCTTCAACCCCACCATCATGTATTGGATGTAGGATGTGGAATTGGGCGATTTGCTATACCACTCACATCTTTTTTATCAACCAATGGCACTTATGAGGGTTTTGATATTGTTAAAACAGGTATAGATTGGTGCAAAAAACATATTACTCCGTCATATCCACATTTCAATTTTTCACATATTGACTTAAACAATACCTTATACAACACTGCCACCAAAGCAAAAGCTGAGCAATTTAAATTTCCTTATTCAAAGTCGTACTTCGATATCGTAGTTCTAACATCGGTATTCACACATATGATGCCAAACGATGTTGCTAATTATATAGAACAGATTAGTGATGTATTAAAACCAGAAGGGATGTGTTATGCCACATTCTTCCTATTTAATAAACAAGAAAATTTCTCCTCAACAGAAAGGAGCTTTCAATTTAGTTACGACTACGGACATTATCGCTTGCTTGATAAAAAAGTAAAAGAAGCTAATATTGCATTTGATGAAGCATTTATTCACTCTTTAGCTGAGAAACATCAACTTAGTATTAAACACAGTATTAAAGGTTGGTGGCGAGGTATAGAAAAAACAGATAAAATTGATTTTCAAGATATTATTGTTTTTGAAAAAAGAAATCAACTTAGTTAGTAATCTTAAAATGTAAAAGACATGAAAAAAACACTTCTATTAGTAGGCATTTTTGTCCTTAGTTTCACAGCGATGCAGGCTCAACGATTTGCATTGGTAGATATCGAATATATATTGCAACAAATACCAACTTACGAGTCTGCTACAGAACAACTTAACCAAAGTTCAAAACAATGGGAAAAAGAAATCGAAGCTCTCACCACTGAAGCTCAAACATTGTATAAAAATTATCAAACAGAAATGGTATTTTTATCAGATGAAATGAAGGTAAAAAGAGAAGAAGCAATCATTGCAAAAGAAAAAGAAGCAATGGATTTGAAAAAGAAATATTTTGGTGCTGAAGGAGAACTATTTAAGAAAAAAGAAAGCCTTCTCAAACCTATTCAAGATGAGATTTATAATGCTGTAAAAGAAATCTCAGAAAATAAAAATATTCAATTAATTTTGGACAGAGCGTCTGGAAATAATATTATTTTTGCATCCCCTACTATTGATATTAGCGACGAAGTATTACAACGCATGGGATATGTACGATAAAACCAATTTTACTCATTAAAATAAAAAAAACATTATGAAAAAAAGCATCATTATTAGCTTATGTATCGCATTTTCTTTTTCTTTATTTGCACAAACAAATGATGTACCAAAATTTGGTCATATCAATAAACAAGATGTCTTTTCTTTAATGCCAGAAGCCGATGCAGCAATGAAAGAGCTGGAAGCTTTATTGCTTAACTACAAAGTAGAAAGTAAAAAGCTAGAGGAAGAATTTACAAAGAAACAACAAGATTATGTTGCAAATCAAGCAACACTTGATGCTGCTATAAAAAAATATAGAGAAACAGAATTACAACGTTTATATGCAAGTATTGAAGAATTTTCAAAAAATGCAGACGAAGCCCTAAAGAAAAGACAATCAGAATTATTAGCACCGATTGAGGCAAAAATAAATGATGCTATCAAAACGATTGGAGACGAAAACGGATTTATCTATATTTTTGATGTAACCACACCTGGTACATTCGCTTATATGTCGACCAAAAGTGTAGATATTTTACCATTAGTAAAACAAAAGTTGAATTTAAAATAAACAATTTACTGATAGCAAACAGGAAGAAAAGTAGACAAATAGTGTACTCTATCTTCCTGTTGTTTTATATGCATAAAGGAAGTAGAATATCCCGTATAGGTGTTTTTGACTCTGGTTATGGAGGATTAACTATCTTAGAGGAGTTTAGAAAAAAACTACCCGAGTATGATTATGTGTACCTTGGAGATAATGCTCGAACGCCATATGGAACACGTTCGTTCGAAGTAGTGTATCAGTACACACTGGAATGCGTAAAGAAACTAGCCAAGATGGACTGTGAGTTAATTATTTTGGCTTGCAATACAGCTTCGGCAAAAGCACTACGTACGATTCAACAAAAAGACTTGCCAATACTATTTCCGCAAAAACGAATACTAGGGGTAATTCGCCCAACAGTAGAACAACTAGACACTTGCACCCAATCTAAACATGTTGGCATTTTGGGAACGGAAGGCACCATTCAATCTCAATCGTATACTATAGAGATAAATAAACTATATCCGCATATTACAGTAGTGGATCAAGCTTGTCCGATGTGGGTGCCTCTTATTGAAAACAATGAACATGAAAGTGATGGTGCTGATTTTTTTGTGCATAAGTATCTTTCAAACTTACTTAACAAAGACAAATTTATTGATGCGATTGTATTGGGATGTACACATTACCCATTGTTATTGAAAAAAATTAAGCACATCTTACCGTCACATATCAATATTATCTCTCAAGGCGAAATTGTTGCTCAAAGTTTAGAGAACTATCTTTTGCGTCATCCTGAAATAGAGACAAAATTAGCTAAAAACCACCAATGTATGTTTTATACTACTGAATCTGAGCTTAAATTTATTTCCTCCGCCTCCATCTTCTTAAAAGAAACGATAAAAGCAGAAAGAATTTCGCTGTAATAATCAAAATTATAGTACAGATAAAAATATTCTGACTACCTTTGCATCCTCAAATAAAAACTATATGCAAAAGATTAGAAATATTGCGATTATTGCACACGTTGACCACGGAAAAACAACATTAGTTGATAAAATGTTATTAGCGGGTTCACTGTTCAAAGAACACGAAAAAGTGGGAGAATTAATGATGGATAATAATGACCTTGAGCGAGAACGAGGCATTACAATTGTATCTAAAAATGTTTCTATCCGCTATAAAGATTACAAAATTAATATCATTGACACTCCTGGTCACTCCGATTTTGGTGGTGAAGTAGAACGTGTGTTAAATATGGCTGATGGTGTGTTGCTATTAGTGGATGCATTTGAAGGTCCAATGCCACAAACACGTTTCGTGTTGCAAAAAGCCATTCAAATAGGTCTAAAGCCAATCGTTGTAATAAACAAAGTAGATAAACCAAATTGTCGCCCAGATGAAGTGCACGAAGCAGTATTCGAACTCATGTTTAGTTTGGATGCTTCAGAAGAACAACTAGACTTCCCAACTATTTATGGCTCTGCAAAACAGAACTGGATGTCTGACTCTTGGTCCAAACAAACAGATACTATTTTCCCTTTACTAGATGCTATCATTGAACATATTCCTGCTCCTAAAAAACTGGAAGGTACCCCTCAATTATTAATAACATCCTTAGATTATTCATCGTATGTAGGTCGTATAGCAATTGGACGCATTCATAGAGGCACATTAAAAGAAAACATGGATGTGGCTTTAGTTAAACGCGATGGAAGTATCGTAAAATCTCGAATAAAAGAATTAAATGTATTTGAAGGGTTTAACAAATTAAAAGTACCAAGTGTATCCTCAGGTGAAATTTGTGCCTTAATTGGTATTGATAATTTTGATATTGGCGATAGCATAACTGATCTTGAAAAACCAGATCCGCTACCTCCTATCGCTATCGACGAACCTACAATGAGTATGGTATTTACAATTAACGACTCTCCATTTTTTGGTAAGGATGGAAAATTTGTTACTTCACGGCATATTCACGAGCGTTTGATGAAAGAATTAGACAGAAACTTAGCATTACAAGTTGTAAAATCAGAAACAGCCGATTCGTGGAACGTATATGGACGTGGAGTACTCCACTTATCCGTATTAATCGAAACAATGCGACGCGAAGGATATGAATTACAAGTAGGACAGCCACAGGTTATTTTTAAGACAATTGATAATGTAAAACATGAACCTATTGAATTATTAACCATAAATGTACCAGAAGAAGATTCTGGTAAAGTAATTGAGTTAGTTGCCGTGCGTAAAGGAGAAATGACTATTATGGAACGTAAAGGTGATCGGGTACACATGGAATTTATAATTCCCTCTAGGGGGATTATTGGCTTACGAACCAATATGCTAACGGCTACAGCAGGTGAAGCTGTAATGGCTCATCGTTTTATAGAATATGCTCCTTACAAAGGTGAAATTGAGAGAAGAAGCAATGGATCAATTATTGCAATGGAAAGTGGTACTGCATTTGCGTATGCTATTGACAAATTACAAGATAGAGGAAAGTTCTTTATTTTTCCTCAAGACGAAATATACGCTGGACAAGTAGTTGGTGAAAACTCTAAAGAAGGAGATATGGTGGTAAATGTAACGAAATCGAAGAAACTAACGAATATGCGTGCATCTGGTTCGGATGACAAAGTACGCATCGTTCCTCCTATTGTATTTAGTTTAGAAGAGGCTTTAGAATACATTAAAGAAGATGAATATGTTGAAATAACACCAAATTCAATGCGATTGCGAAAAATTCTTCTTGACGAAAATGACAGAAAAAGAGCGAAAGCAAAATAAAATCAATGAATGTCGTATACCTAGCTCTAGGAAGTAATATTGGGAATAAAAAGCGAATTCTATCGGAAGCTGAATCCCTTATTAACGAGAAAATTGGTACAGTTATACATGCGTCTTCAGTCCATACAACAAACCCTGAAGGATTTATTTCTACACACAAATTTCTTAATAAAGTAATTTGTGTGTATTCTATTTTAAGTCCACAAAAAATCTTAGAGACCATTCTCGAAATCGAAAAAAAACTTGGAAGGAATGCCAAATCTATAGATGGAAACTACCAAGATAGAACAATTGATATTGACATTTTATATTATAATGATTCTATTATTAACGTTGAAACCCTAACAGTTCCTCATCCACATTTGCATACACGAGTGTTTGTATTAAAACCCCTTTTAGAAATAGCCCCAGAATTGATACATCCAATTCTTCAACTATCTACAAAACAGATGCTTTTAAGACTTGAAAAGGAAGACTAACGAATAATCATAAACTTAGTTGAGCCATGCTCTGTGCCATCGGCATTAACAGAAAATACATAATATACACCAGAGCCAACAGGATGATTGGCAAAATTCATCCCATCCCACACAATTGAACCCCCAGTAGCTACACCAGAAAAAACCAACAAACCTGACTGATCAACAATACGAACTTCTGTGTTGGCAACTAACCCTCTAACAGTAATTAGCCCCTGAAAATCGGGTCGTATAGGATTAGGAAATACTTCTACTTTTTCAAAACTTTTTTTTCCTACTGTAGCATCTGAACGATAAGAAATTAGACCATCCTGTGTAGAAAAAAACACTTCCCCAGTTTCTTCTTGAATAACGATGGATTCAATTTTATTCGAAGACAATGGACTATTATCTACAGTAAAATGATGAATTGTTTCCCGACCATTTGCTGACAATAGATATACTCCTGAATTGCCTGTGCCTATCCATTTTCTATTAGCTGCATCAATTGCTATAGCACGTATTTCTTCATTATCTAATAAATAATCAGCCAATATTGTACCATCATTCCTAGGGATTTTAACCCTAGTACATGTATATGTGTTGTCAAATACTTTGCTCACATTGGTCATCAACAATGGACCTTTATCTGTTCCAAGCCACACTGTTCCATCTTTATCTTCAGCTATCGAATAAAAATAAGAAGGGACAATAACATTTCCATCTCTATCAGTAAAAGAAGTATAAAAACGAGTTCTATCATCCGACTCATCTAAAATGGTTCCATTATCATCTATCACAAAAATTCCTCTCCCTGAACTTGTAGACGAAACAATCCACTTTTGACCCCGAGAATGCAATAATAAATGCCTTAACAGAAATTTATTTGCTAAACTAGGATAATTGAAAGAATGCCATTTTCCATCATAAGTTTTCATTTTTAAACCTTTACTAGCAAGAGAATTAACCATCCATAAATTTTTATTTTTATCAAAAACTAATCCATCTATTCTATAAAAATTATGATTACTTGGCACTGCCGTTTCTAACACACCTCCTGTATTTAAACCATTAAACAATTGAGTAGCCACACCATTTTCAAACACATACACCCCTTCTCCCCATGTACTAACATATAATTTATTCTTATCCACAGGATCAACTGCTATAGAAACCACATCTGCAAACCAATAAGAATACTGTAACACTCCCGAATTTTCGGATGTATATTCAGTCCATTTTTCATCCTCAAATAATAAAACTGCTCCAGGTATACTATATCTATTATCCCAACTTTTGCCAGGAGCAATCAATATTCTACCATTGTTATAATACATCTTTTGAGCAGTACTTAAATACGGAGATGACGGCTTATATCTACCTAATACCCCTTCCCCTTTTTTATACCGAAGAAGTGCTGATGTCTTTGATGCAATCCAATAAACACCTTCTGTATCATCGTACCACGAATCAGATACTACTATGTCAGTCAGTTGTTCTACGGTTAAATCTTTCGTATAACACAACAAGGAATTGGAAACATTTATAATAAAATGGTTACCTATCGTTTGAATAGAAATAGCTAGCTGTGCATCATTAGCGTAAAACACTAGCCATTGACCTTCTTCATACACATATACATTCTCATTATTTTTGGCGACATAAAACTTATTATTAAATACATCCATATCTCTAAATAACTGCGAATCATCAGGCAAACTCATAGCAACCAACCAATTTTCAAAATTCAATAAATTTACACCTTGTTTAGGTGCTTTTTTAATAGATTCACTGGTAAGTGCATATAAATACGTTTCATCGGAATTTACAGCATATACTGCAGACATAGTGGCATTATCTCCAATGATATAGGTATTGGCAATTTCCTTTTTAGCTAAGTTTAATACCATAATTCCAAAATCACATGAAAAGTACGCTAAACCTTGATCAAAATAAATATGATTAACTTTTTTGCTTACTGTCATATTTTTTCGATACAAATCAGCAATATTATAGATACCTCCCTTCTGATCAATAATATCTATATTGGAGTTTGTATATACCACTATTAGCAAATTACTAATCTCATCATAAGCTAACAACGAAACTTCATTTGAGTTCAATCCCGACAGTTTAGAATAGGTTTGAATAGAAAAATCTTTTTTGTCCACCGAAAACAATTTATTATCTGCTATAGCATACACTTTCTTAGGTGTTACTACAACATTGGTCGTAGAATTATATGAAAAGTGCATACGCCACTCTCCCACAGCAATCTGAGAGAATACGATACTAGAAAAAAATAGAAATGGAAACAAAAAGATGATTTTTCGCATACTATAAAGATTTATTTGCTTTGATTTAAATAATATGATTTTGTTGCAAAAACATAAATAAACTTTCCATGGCTCTAGCCCGATGACTAATTGTATTTTTAACTTCTTCAGATAATTCTGCAAAAGTCTGTTGATATCCAGATGGTTGAAAAATCGGATCATATCCAAATCCATTTTTTCCTTTTGGTTCATTAACAATAGTACCCTCAATTATACCCTCAAACACATACTCTCTTCCCTCTAACACACACGCAATCACAGTTTTAAAACGTGCTGACTTATTCGGAAATGGGTTAAGATTTTTTAGCAATAATTCATTATTGGACTGATAATTTTTTTCTTCTCCCGCATAACGTGCTGATAAAACGCCAGGTTCACCATTCAACGCAACTACCTCCAAACCCGTATCATCAGCAAAACAATCTTTGCCAAAACGATTGTAAATAAATCGAGCTTTATACAATGCATTCCCTTCGATAGTAGGTTCATTCTCTGGAATATCCTCTCTAAAGTTCATATCTTGTAAACTCAAGATTGATAATTTATCCCCAACTATTTGCTGAATCTCTTCTAATTTATGTTTATTATTTGTAGCAAAAATAAATGTATGTTTCATCCTAATTCAAAATATCAAGTTTTACCTTACAAAAATACCTTTATATTCGGATTTATAAAACTATTTAGACAAAAAAGCCATCCTTACAAAAGGATGGCTTAAATTTAATTACCAAAACCAATTAAAACGCACTAATAATTGCTTTAAAGTCAACTGCTTTAAGCGATGCTCCACCAATTAATCCTCCATCTACATCTGGCTTAGAAAATAACTCTGCTGCATTTCCTGCATTACAACTACCTCCATAAAGGATACTAGTGCTATCAGCTACTTCTTTGCCATATTTATCTGCAATTAAACTACGAATAAAAGCATGTATTTCTTGTGCTTGTTCTGAGGTTGCAGTTAATCCTGTTCCAATAGCCCATACAGGCTCATAAGCAATAACTATTTTACCAAAATCTGTAGCAGACAAATTAAAAACTGAACCTTCTAATTGGGCTTTTACTACTTCATTTTGTTTATTTGCTTCACGTTCTTCCTTTAATTCGCCAATACAAAATATAGGTGTAAGTTCATTTTTTAATGCAAGCAATACTTTATTTCTTAAAATTTCAAAAGTTTCGCCATAATAAGCTCTTCTTTCTGAATGTCCCAAAATCACATAATTAACGCCTGTAGATTTAATCATAGAAGCTGAAACCTCTCCAGTATAAGCCCCTGATTCTTTATCAGCACAATTTTGAGCCGCTACTTTTATAGGTGATTTTTTTACAGTTTCTACTACTGTTGCTAAATGAATAAAGGGTGTGCCAATTACAACATCACAATTAGGTGTTGTTCCTACCAAAGCATCCTTTAACTCCGTTGCTAATGCAATACCCTCTTGTAGGGTTTTGTTCATTTTCCAGTTTCCTGCTACAATGTTTTTTCTCATTTTCGTTTTTGTTTAATTTGTTTTATTATGAATCGTTGATTTTTTATCTAACACATATATTAGAGCTACAGGTATACTAAATAATAAAAGTAACCACACTACCGTCTTCCATAAGTGAGGATAATTCACATCAATAAATACAGTATCCTCTATCGGGGCTGAAAAATCGGGAAGATTTGCACAATGCCACTTATTATACACGGTTGCATTTTTCACCAACAATACACCTGGATTTGTTCTTATAATGGTTTTCAGTGTTACCTCATCAGAAAATGCTATTGGATAATTTGCCCCTGTTAGCGTTCTAAAATTTTCTACTGCATCGCCAAAAGATGACGTTAGGCAATAAAACGAATATCCATTTTGTTGTGCATAAGCATACAACTTGTTTATCTTATCAGAATAACACTGACTATAATCTTCTAACTTAGAGCTTATCACTAAAAAAGTATAATTACTATCTTCCAATACAATATCTGTAATATCCTCTCCTTGATAATCAATTGAAAAATCATGTATTGCAGGACGAAAACCTTTTGATATAAGTACGGATTGTTGTTTCACAAATGTCCAAGTAGAATCTCCTGTTGGAAAATTATCTAAAGTGAACTCCTTTTGCTTTCCTTCTTTTTCGTATATAAAGGTAGTGAGATATTCATCCTGTGGGGCATTCTCTGGAATGGTCATTCCTTCAATGATATTTGCTCCAATTTTATACGGACGAAAATCAAATATTGGCAACCGCATATACCCATACACAGAAACAGCAACACTAAACAATATAGCAAAACCACTCATCATCCATTGTGTTCTGTTTGCCAGATGAATCTTTTCCTCATTACGAAAAATAAAAATAGTGATAATCAAAATAGAAAATAAGATATTTTTGTAAAAGGTCGTCCAATTATCAATAATCCAAGCATCGCCAAAACATCCACAATCGGCTACTGGATTAGCAATAGCAATGTATAAAGTAAAGGGAGTCATAAAAGCCATGAAAAACAACGCCAACCATGATGTTTTTTTAATATGCACCCCTAATACTAGGTTAGCTCCAATAAGAAACTCTAATGCAGCCAACGCAATAGCCAAAAACAACGCCAACGGAGCCAGCGAAGTAAAACCAAAGGCTATAAAATAATCTTCAAATTTGTACATCGAACCAAGTGGATCCACAGCCTTAACAAAGCCTGAAAACATAAACACCAGTCCAAATAAAATTCTACAAATAAATAACACTAATTGTTTCATCTCTAAGATTCGTAATGCAATTTAATTAATCCAAATATAGCATAATTAATCATATCAAAATAGTTGGCATCCACCCCTTCTGATATTAACGTTTTCCCATCGTTATCTTCAATTTGTTTTGTTCTGTATATCTTCATCAGTATTAAATCTGTATACGAACTAATACGCATACTACGCCAAGCTTCGTCATAATCATGATTTTTATCCATCATCAAATCGAAAGCTTTTTGAGCATAGCCATCGTAGATTACCAAGGCTTTTTCTGCTGGTAAATCATCTACTTCTGCAACACCTAACTCTAACTGTATCAAACCAATAATACCATAATTTACTATAGCTATAAATTCAGCACGAATATCTTCCTCAATTTTTGAAGTACCCTTTATTTCAATACTCCTTATACGATTGGCTTTAATAAAAAGCTGATCTGTAATAGATTTTGGACGCATTATACGCCAAGCCGCACCATAATCTTTTAATTTTTTTGAGAAAACATCCCTGCACGTTGCAATACTATGTTGATATTGGTCTTCTGTTGTCATGGGTTAAATACGTTGATAATAAGCCACAAAGTTACACTTTTTCAATCAAAACAAAAATAGAATTTATTATTAAAACAAATCTTCAACATTTTTTACTCCTTATACCAACTTGCATACATAGCATAATTATGAGCTATGCGTTGATTAATTTCTTTTGATTGCTCTGGGTCAACAGCTTTCACAAATTTTGCAGGCACACCAGCCCAAATAGTATGTGGCTCAATAATAGTGCCACTTAATACCAAGGCACCAGCTGCTACAATAGCCCCTTCTCCTACTACTACATGATCGAGTACCGTACTACCCATACCTATTAGAGCATAGTCTTTAATGCTTGCTCCATGAATCGTAACATTATGTCCAACAGAAACGTAATTACCTATTTCTATCGTAGATTTTTGGTACAATGTATGTAAAACTGCCCCGTCTTGAATATTTACATGATTACCTATTTTTATTGTATTAACATCGCCACGTAATACAGTATTAAACCACACGCTACAACCTTCTCCAAGCGACACATCACCCACAATCGTGGCATTTTCTGCCAAGTAACAGTCTTTACCTATGCTTGGATTAAATCCTCTAACTGATTTTATTAAAGCCATTGTTTTTTTATTTAAGTTCGTATTTTACAATCATTTCCAAAGTTTCAACATCTATTTTTTTTGCTAAAATCTTTTTATTCTTATCCATCACATACATCATGGGTGTAGTAGAAGCATCATAAAGCTCCCAAAACCGAGAAACTCGGTTTGGATCCCAAACATTCGTAAATGCTTGTAATTGATTTTTTTCAATAAAATCAGACCATTCTTTCTTATCTAAAAGCATATATACAGCTACAATATTGATTCTTTTATCATTTTTATATTTCTCATAAAAACTACGTAATAATGGTGTAACCTTCTTACAATGACCACAATCTGGCTCAAAAAAATACAATACCGTCAGCTGTTCTCCGAACATGGAATAAAAATCAGAGTACTCCCCTTTTTCATTAGCTAAATACATATTAGAAGCCTTCATACCGACCAAGGACGTTTCTATCTTTTTAATTTCTTTTCGTAAACTTTCAATTAAAGTAGAATCTGCCCAAGTCGCCTTTCCTGTTAAATAATACCTATTGCCCAATTCTACCATAAGCTTGTCCATTCCCATCATAGTACTCTTAACACCATAATTAAGCATAAAACTTGTCATCATCTGAAACGTTTTATCATTCCCTTTACTTTTTTCAACTAAATCAATCGCTGCAGGAACAATGGAGTCTGGATGTTGCACAAGTACCCTATTTAGATAGGTTTCTAAATTACTAACAATATACGGAGTATTATACGTACGAATATCAGAAAAATTAACATTGTCAAAGTAATGTTTTTTGTAAAATAAATAACGCATCACCTGTTTCAGACTATCACTTGTTGCCTGATTTTCAACATCTTCTGGCATATCTGGTATACGTAAACCTTTAATAAAAACAGAGACCATACCAGTGGGATAGTTAGCAATGAGCTCATTTTGCTGTGTAAGTAACTGTTGACTTAAAGCCTCCAACTCTTTTTCTACTTGTTTTTTAGTATCGTCATCCACCGTCGCTTTTAGTTGTTCTTGTTTACGACCATAATCCTGTTGCAATGTGGTTAAAAAACGCATATACTGAAAAAAATCTTTTGTTTGGCTTGCTCCACTAAACTGAAGATTTGCTGGCAAATG
>Ga0116172_10001292_pt1 | contig 23277 bp, 11 predicted proteins | sample AD_UKC083_MetaG_FD_89799 | JGI IMG/M metagenome (GOLD analysis project Ga0116172, IMG submission 89799) | Active sludge microbial communities of municipal wastewater-treating anaerobic digesters from USA - AD_UKC083_MetaG | ecosystem: Engineered > Bioreactor > Anaerobic > Digestate | place: USA... | reverse complement strand
AGGGTCTGCAGGGCGGCAATGGCCTTGCCATCCATGCTCTGCAGGGCGGCGATCGCTTTGCCATCCAACGCCTGGAGGGCCGGAATCGATTTGGCGTCAACGGTCTGCAAAGCGGCAATGGATTTGGCATCCAGGGTCTGCAGGGCGGCAATGGCTTTGCCGTCCAGAGTCTGCAGGGCGGCAATGGATCTGGCATCGAGGGTCTGCATGGCTGCAATCGCCCGGCCATCCAGAGACTGCAGCGCCTCAATGGCCCGGCCATCGAGAGTCTGCAGGGCTGCGAGCGCCTTGCTGTCCATCGTTTGCAGCGCAGCCATCAACTTCTGATCAGCGACGATTCTTTGTACCACCTCATTCTGCAGCAGCTGCTGCAGCTCGCTATCGGTCAAGGTCACATCGCCGGCACTCATTTGCCCGGAATCAAATTTGTCGGCTTTCTGTACAGCGCCGATGGTTCCCTGGGTAGTGGAATCCGGCGTCGAGGGATAAAACCGGGAGATTACCACAGCGATGATCACAATCGCGGCGGCGCCTAATAAAAGCCATCTGTACTTGGGTGCCATGGGATCCTCCTGTCGTTGAAAAATTAGTTGTCCTATGGAATGGTTATTACGTTGCTTATTTCGGATCGAGCGCATGATCTGGCCTTCGAGATGGGCCGGCGGTTCTTCCTCCGGCATCTTCTCCAGAAGCCGTGTAATCAGGGCCTGCTCTTCGTACAGCGCCAGATCGCCGGGATGCTGCTGCAGCCAATCCTGCCATGCGAGCCGCTCCTCTTCAGTGAGCGTCCCGTCGAGGGCCTTTTGCATTAATGAATGGTTGGTTTTACTCTTCATTGGTTACACCCAATCTGGCGAGAATGATCTTCAGGCTGCTGCGCGCCCGGAAAAGCTGTGACTTTATCCGGCTTTCCGAGCGATCCATGATGACGGCGATCTCCCGATAGCCGAGATTCTGAAAATGCCGCAAAACGATCAACGCCCGGTCATCCGGCTTTAATTGCATCAGGGCCTCCTGGATGGCCTCCGCCAACTCAAAGGAGGGTTCCGCCGCGCTCATTATGCGCGTCTCATCCAGACTGCTGCGCCGTTTGCCGCGCCGGTACTCGTTGATCGCCTCGTTCATTGCGATACGATAGATCCAGCTGAATAGAGAGAGCCCCGTTTTGAAAGAACCGAACCTTTCGTATACCTTGACAAAAGTGGACTGGGTCACCTCCTCGGCCAACGCGCCGCTGCGGGTAATGCGCAAAGCCAGATTGTAGACCGGTTTCTGGTAGCAGCTGACCAACTCCGCAAAGGCGCGATCGTCGCCATTTCTGCAGCGGCTGACCAGCTCAGCTTCTTGCAGTTCAATCATACATACAATCCAAAGATGTGAAAGTTGCCCGGTTTCATACAAAAATTTTATCTGATTGAGAAAATGGCATCCAGTCCCGCATACCTGAAAATTTCAATGATATGCGGATTGAGGTTTGTAAGGATCAGCTGCTCATTTCTTTGCATCAGCCGTTTTTGAGTCGCGATGAGCACACCGATGCCGGCGCTGGAGATATATTCCAGCCGGCTGCATTCGACCTCCGTGCTTTCCGCGATCTGATCGAAAAACCGGATCGCGATCTCCTCCTGTGAAGCATCAAAACGTCCGCTCAGGTGCAGGACGCCCTGCTCATTGGGTTCGATTTTGAACATGCTTCCTCACTTCATATATTTGACCAGAGTGATCGTGCTGATTCCACTCTCGTGTGTGTATTTGACCTGGTCCATAATGGAATGGAGCAGGTACAAACCCAGGCCGCCCGCCCGGCGCTCGTTCAAAGGGGCCCGGATATCCACCTCAGGCGGGCGGGAGAGGTCGAAATCCTCCACACCATGATCGCGGATGCGGATCATAACGGCCTCTCCCCTTTTCTCCAGTGCAATGGCAATGACGCCGGTCGAGCTGCTGTTGTGCTCGACCGCGTTGGCAAATACCTCCTCCGTGGCCAGCTGCAGCTCAAGCGCTGATTTGCCGGAGATGTTGTGGCGGGAAAGGAATTTATCGATAAAATCAAACACTGCTTCGAGGGAGTTCAGTGATCGCTTGAATTCACGCTCATTCATCGGTTCTTCCGAAGGCAACAGAGATTGTAACATAGCGAATAGGATAAAGCAGGAAAGCATTCATTCCGGCGCATGTCAACGCGGCCCGGAATGGTGGATTGGGACAGACTCGATTATCGACAAGGTGGAGCCGTTCATCGAGCGATGAAAGGGAATACAACACCGGCGGTCCGATTTACTCCTGTATGGCCCGTCTGGAGGTGTTCAAGCCGACTATACTCATTATATCCAAAAAAAGAGTACGGTGCAAGCAAAATCCGCCCCCGAACCGGGTAATTTGACCACCCATACTTCGTGTGAGGGAAAACATCATGTACAGAAACAGCAGGCTTGCAGGTTGAGCAGGAGCGAGCATATTGCTTTGCTGCTGGGGTGTTTGATGCTGGATACCACAATTCGATTGGATAGGATGCGGACCTGGCCTTTTGACTTGATATTATCCCCTCATTTACCTATCTTTTCCCGTTAGAGAGCTTTGAGCGGTGTATCAACTGTAAAGGTAAGGCAGTTAAAAGTCCAATTTCAGGGAATAAACATGAGAAAAGTGAAACAGCTTCCAGAGAATCCCGAAGAGATGGCCCAGATACTGATGCGGATGGACGCCAGGGCGGCGGCCGTTCTGCTGGTGAAAGCGGAGGTTGAATCCGCGGCCCGGGCGCTGCGTCTCATCGGGCCACAAGCCTCGGAAAAAATCCTCTCCCAGCTTGCACCCGACACCCGGGAAAGGCTCATGCAGGCCCTGCCGCCCGCGGTGCGCGAGCAGTGGGCACTCAACCTGACCTTCCCCGGGGAGAGCGTCGGCCACCTCATGGATCCGGTCTGGGCTCTTTTCACGCCCGAAATGACCGTCCGCCAAACCATCGAGGAACTGCGCCAGCTCGTCAAGCAGGAGTTCATCACCTACGGCTATGTCACCGATGCGCAGAAGCGCCTGATCGGGGTGGTGGTGATGCGCGAGCTCCTCTTCGCCGACCCGGAGACGCCCCTGCGCGAGGTCATGCTGACCGAGCCCTTCAGTCTGCGCGCCTCCATGCCCCTGATGGAGGCGATGCGGGAGGTGCTCACCAGGCACTTTCCCATCTATCCGGTCACCAACGACGAGGGGGTGCTGGTCGGGACTGTCCGCGGCGGCCGCCTCTTCGAGGCCCAGGCCATCGAGATCAGCGCCCAGGCCGGAAGCATGGTCGGCGTCGAAAAAGAGGAAAAGCTCTCCACCGCCTGGCCGCGCAGCTTCCGCTTCCGCCATCCCTGGCTGCAGCTCAACCTGCTCACCGCCTTTGTCGCCGGGGCCGTGGTCAGCGTTTTCCAGTCGACCATCGACCAGATCGTCGTCCTCGCCGCCTTTCTGCCGGTGCTGGCGGGCCAGTCGGGCAACAGCGGCTGCCAGGCCCTGGCGGTGACGATACGCGGCATGACCCTAGGGGAATATAAAAAAGGCCAGACAAGGAAACTGCTGGCCAAGGAGAGTCTGCTGGGGCTGTTGAACGGAAGCATCATCGGTCTGGTGGCGGGCGGGGCGATGTATCTGCTGGCGCGCAGTCAGGGCAATCCGATGGCTTTTTCACTGGGATTGATCGTCCTGGCGGCCATGGCCGGGGCCTGCGTGGTCAGCGGCATCTTCGGCACGCTGGTACCGATTCTGCTGCGGCGGCTGGGGGCTGACCCGGCCACCGCCTCGAGCATTTTCCTGACGACGGCGACCGATGTCGCCAGCATGGGACTGCTGCTCCTGCTCGCCACGATCTTTCTGGTCTGAGTTACCGGCCCGCCGCCGCACCCCGCGGCGGCACGGTGCGTCCAGCCGGGTGTACTATTTCCCGGCATTCATCTTGCGGCCGTAGTCGAGCAGATCATGCGTGGTGAACAGGGGAAAGTTGGGCGAAACCACCGGAAAGGGAACATTCTTTTCAGTGACGAACATGTCGATGCTCGTCAGCTTGATCTTTTCGAATTCGTCGGTATTGATCTCGATCTTCTTGCCGTATTTCTTGCTAAGCTCGACAAAATGGGGATTGAGGTCGCTCTCGATCACCTTCTGGTACTCTTTGTAAAACTCGGCCTCCCTCCCCTTTTCGCGCAGGAGCCGGTTGCGCTGCCAGGTGGCGAGGAGATTGTCCCGCCACATCCCGGCCGTGCGCTGGACGACGTTGACCCGGTCATAGCCTTTCTTGTAGGCTTCTTCGGTGACGGCCAGGTCGCGCACCATGTCGGCGATGGCGTTGCGGAACTCGAGGCCGAACTCCCCTTTGGGGATCTGGCGGCTGCGGAAGACCAGGGGATGGCGCAGAAGCAGCTTTTGCAGATCGCGCACTGTCCAGACCTGGTCATCGAGCACCATGAAGGGGAGGTCGGCGATCCCGTCGAGGCTCTCCACCGGCGGATGGACCTGCGAGCTGTCCTCCACATTCCAGACCTGCTGTTTGATCAGCTGCTTTTTCTCCGCCTCGGTCTTCATATAAAAGTCCGCCATCACCCGCGCGACCTGGGGAAAGGTCTGGCCGTCGAAGCGCAGGGTCTTGCCGCGCATCAAGCCCCCGATCCAGTTGGCATAGGCCGCCGTGGCCTGGCGGGTGCGCACCTTTTCCCTGACATCCTCCCAGCGCTGCCGGACATCCTGGTCGCCGAGGGCGAGGCGGTCGGTCCATCCATCCACCCGGGCGACTGTGAACAATCCTCTCTCTGCCTCGAAGGGGCCGATGATCTGGCCCTTTTGCAGGGGAGCCGAGAAAAAACGCGCCTTGAACTCCTCGGGTTCAGGGCCGGACCAGGCCAGTTCCCGCGTCGGAATGGAGGTGACCAGGCCTCCGTACTGCGCAAAGGTCTCCTCGAAGCTCTTGCCCTGCTGCAGGCTCTCCCCCACCAGCCGCGCCATCTGGCTGTCCGGCATCGAGTAATAGGAGAGTTTGTAGCTTCTCCCCGCCAGTTTGTACTCCTGCTTCAGCTCGGCGGTATCCAGTGCCACCCTGCCATAGAATTCTTCGTTGTAAAGCCATTGTCGCATCGCCTGTTCCTTGCGACCCTGGATATAGAGCTGGAACTGTTCGTTTTCAGTCAGCTCATTCTTCTCACCGGCCTCAAGGGCGTAGAGCTTTTCGGCGACGAGGGAATTGAGGACAATCTTGCGGTGGATATAGTTGTCGCTCCGGCAGTAGGGCGGACGGATGGTGTACTCTGCGCGGGTGATGAACTCTTGCTTCGAAATGGTGCGGTCGCCGACGCGGACGAGAATGTTCTCCTCCGGTCCCCGGGTGCGTTCACAAGCAAGGGCGAGAAGGAGCAGAAAGAGAAGGGGGATTCGTCTGAAACTCATAAAACAGGGGCTCTCTTGTTGATAAATGAGCGTTCCCACCGGGGCCAAAAGGTGGGAACGAGATCTGGAGCGGCGCCCGCAGGCGGGTGGGAACGAGATGGAGGGCTGCCCGCTGGCGGGTAGGAACGAGATGGAGAGCTGCCCGCCCGGGGGCGGGCAGCCCATCCGTTCAGAAACTCATGCCGATGCTGTAGCAGTGGGCATTGCCCAGCATGCCGATATCGCGATAGGCATAATCAAAGCGGACGCCGAGGTTGCCCATCATGCGCAGGTAGACCCCGGCGCCCATGGTCGGCCCGAATTCGGTCTCTTTAAGGGCCAGGGCCTTGTAGCCGCCGCGCAGATAAACGGTGCCGGTGGAGGGCAGGGTATAGGCGTACTGGGCGCCGACGTTGATGGACTCGGCGTTGTTGTTGGGATGAAGGGCATCCACCGCCAGGGTGAGGCGGTTGGTGGCGGTTGCGATCGGATGGATCGAGACGCCGACGCGGAAGATCAGCGGCAGTTCCCAGCCCTCGAGCTTGAACTGGCCGGCGGTCTGGGCGTAATTGCCATCCTGATCCGGCAGGACATCGATCGGCCAGGTGAGGTCCATGCCGTCATATTTCATCTTGGTGCCGTAATTGGAGATGCTCATGCCGATGGTCATACCGTCTTCGCGTTTGCCGCTGAAGGAGAAAAAGTTGGTATTGACCATGACGCCGAGGTCGAGGGCCATGGCGTTGGCATTCATGTGCCAGATCTGGGAGTTGATATATTTGAAGGAGGCGCCGAAGGAAAACCACTGCGCCAGGCTGCGGGCGTAGGAAAAGCTCACCGCCAGGTCCGAAGCGTTGAACAACTCACCAGTGCCGTCCTGATAATCCATGGTGGTCACGGCCATGTCGCCGTAGCCGACCTGGGTGACAGCGAGGGCGAGGGTGCCTACGCGCGGCAGGGCGAGTCCGACCCCGGCATAGGTGGTGTTGATGTTGACCAGCCAGGGCTGGATGGAGAACTGGGCTTCGCTCCGGGTCATGAAGGCCAGGCCGGCCGGATTCCAGTAAGCCGAGGAGAGGTCGTTGGCGACGCTGACATAGGCGTCGCCCATGGCAGAGCCGGCGCTGCCGTACCCGACCTCGAGAAAGTTGGCGGCGGTGGTGCCGATGCGGTAGGGCTTTTGCGCCATGACGGCACCGGCGCCGAGCAGCACGGCCAGCAGGATGATGATCGATTTTTTAAATGGCATATCAGTTACCTCGTATACGTTTTAAGGTCCGCACCCCTGGGGATGCTGCAGCCGCCGGATCCCGCTGCCGGGATCCGGCGGGGTGCACTCACTTGATCACCGCGAACTTGCTCATGAACTCGTCGCCCGTCAGCTGGGACTTGACGTGGAAAATATAGACGCCGGCGGCGATTTCGAGCCCCTCGCTGGTGAGCAGGTCCCACTGGGCCATGCCGTTGGCCGCGTCATTCTGGACATCGATTTCGTCGACCAGAACGCCGCTCATGGTGAAGATCTTGATCGAGCACTGGGCGGGCAGATGGGTGAACATCAGCCGGCGGCGCTGGTTGAGCTGCCAGTTGCTCACCGAAGGCTCCATGGCGTTGGTGGCGACATAGGGATTGGGCACCACCTTGATGTTGGCCATAGAGTAGGTGATCTGGGACTTGTCCACCTCGGTCTGGGGAAGGACCTTGAAAGAGATATAGTCGCTCGTCATGTAGGGCCGCTGGAAGGTGATGCGGTAGACGTCATTGGGTTTAGGCAGGTTGGCCGCATCCGCGACATTGTTGAAATCGAGGATGAAGGCGGTTCCGGCCCACCAGCCCTTTGAGGTAACCGGGCCGACCAGGATGCGATCCTTGAGCATGTCGAACTTGCCATCCTTGTCGACATCATGCACCACCAGGTCCATTTTTTCATAGTTTCCGGTGGAGTCGAGGAAGGACTTGTTGACCACGTAAAAGTTAAAGTTTTGCGAGACCAGCAGCTGGGTGCGGTCGATGCGGCTGTTGTTCTCGTTGCGCATGGTCTTGCTGGTGACGCGGCCGGTATAGACATTGGGATTGTCAGTAAAAACAATGTCATAATCCCAGGGGAAATAGGCCGTCTCAACCGAGGTCAGGGTGACGCGCATGTTGGCGGAACCGGTCAGCCAGCCCGATTTCTGGAAATCGTAGCGGGGAGTGGTCGGGATATCGGAGAGGGTCAGGCTCAATCCCTCAAAGATATCCGTCGTGACCGGGACATCCTGATTGAAGTACCAGTACTCCAGGGTGTCTTCGTAGACCAGGTTGTCATAGGCAAAACGGCTGGGCGATTCGGTGTAAACCAGGGCATTATCGGTCATATCCCAGACCTCGAGGCCGTTGTTGATATAGGACAAACCGTTGGCATAATCCTGAACGGCGAAGAGGGTGTCGACCAGGAATTTGAGCTGGTAATCGTGGCCGGGCTTGAGGCTGGCTTCGGCGAGGATGGTGCTGGTGACGGTGCCGGCGCCGAACTTGACCCCGCTCTGGTCCATGGAGATCTGGGGTGCGGAATAGCCCGAGGCGGTTGTGCGCGGCACGACGATCTGGACGTTCTTGCCGTATGCGATGATCTCTTCGGCTTCGTTGGTTTCGATGACGATCTCGTTTTCCGAAGGGGCGATGCCGGGCTCGATCTGGGGCGCGCCGTAGTCGTAGGCGACGAGGGCGTAGAAATAGGTGCGCCCGTTCTGGACGTTGTTGTCGGTGAAAAAGTGGACGATACCGGTCTCAGCGCCGAGGTAGTAGCCCATGCCGTTGACGAGGCCGAAATCGGTGAATCCCTGGATCGAGTCCTTCTTGTCGCACTGGAAAATGGGATTGTAAAAGCTGGGCGTGCCGTAGCCGTCGGTGATGGTCATGGCATCGGAGAAGAACTTGTCGGTGGCGCGGAAGAGCTTGTAGCCCTCAAAGTCGTTGGCGTTGCCGACAAAGGGATCCTTGGTGCGAGTGTCGGCGATATTGTCCCAGGTCAGGATGACCTTGCCGTCACCGGCGGTGGCCTGAAGGGTCGGCATCTTCGGGGGTGAGGCGAAGCGGTAGTCGCGCTCATAGATGATCTGGACGATCTTTTTCTGCTCGTAGAGCGCCGGGGCATCATGAGTGGGGGAAGTCAGTCCGCTCAGGGGATCGTAGGAGTGGAGCTCGCTCATGGAGATGCGCTCGGAGCGTCCCTGGTAGAGGGGGAAGGGGCCGGAGGCAAAGGTTTCGACGAGGTTGGAGACCTTGCCGAGGTATTCGACCAGGGTGTCGGAGCTCATGACGATCCACATCGACTTGTCGCCGCGGAACCACTTCTCCTCGGAGGAGTGCGACGGGATGGGATACATCTGGAAAGAGGTCAGACCGACCATGTCGGATTCACTGACGTCGTTCTTGGCGTAGTTGGGTTCACAGCCGTTGGCGCCGTCATAGTCGGGTCTGTGGTTGCACTCGCCCTCATCCGGGCCGGTATAGTTGAGTTCGGAGGGGCCGACCCCATCGAGGCCGACATCATCGCCGGCATATTCGCTGGTCTGGTAGATGCCGTCGCCGTTGAGGTCCTCGCCGTCCTCCCAGTCCTGATCCTCATCGGCCGCATAGTGGGGCTTGAGCTCTTCGAGGGTGTACTCGAAACTCTCGAGGAAGGCCTGGAGATTGTAAATGTTGTCGGTCGGGCCGACCAGGGCGTTGGTGGGGTCGCCGGGATAGCCGTTGTCGCGTTTTTCGTCGAGGAGACCGTCCTCGTCGTTGTCGATGCCGTCGTAGGCCATACCGGGGCTCTCGAGGTAGGCGAAGCCCATGGTGCCGGTGGGCAGGCCGCCGCCGCCGAGGCCGTCACGGTCCCAGGAGTAGGCGAGGTCGAGCTTGCGGTTGAAATAGCCGAACTCGTCATCGGCGTTGTCGCCGCCGATGCCGTTGTCGACCCAGTAGCCAAAGGCGACGTAGGGAAGGTCATAATCGGAGGTGTTGGCGACGGCGTATTCCCAGAAGATGCAGTCCCTCGCCTGGGGGTTGGACCACTGAAAGCCGCGTTGTTCGACGCGGATGCCGAGGCCGCCCCAGGGCAGGCCGACCTGCTTGGTCACCTTGGCGGGATCGATGTCGCCGATCTTTTTGCCGGGACGGGGATAGTATTTATACTTGTCTTCGGGACCGAGCCACTCCTGGTCGTGGGCGTCGTTAACAACGAAGTAGGTCTCCTGCTGGGCATAGATGACGCCGCGGCCGAAGCGGCCGTCCCATTCGCCCGGCCATTTGAGGCTGCGGCCCTTGGCCGGCCAGCCCGCAGGAGGCCAGGAACCGGGCTTGTTGGTCATCGCAGGATAGTCCTGGGCTTCGTTGAAATAGCCGAAGCAGGGATAAAAACCCCACTCCACGGTGCCGGTGGGGTCGGTATCCATCTCCTCGCGGTAACTGGTCTGGAGGAAATAGAGATCGTGGAGGTCGGTACGGGAGCGAATCTGGGTGGTGTCGGTGACCGGCACTGAGTTGTTGTCGACATAGACCTTGGCACCGATCATCAGGCCGATGCCGTCGGTCATGCGCGTGCCGCTGTCGTTGTTGGGCCACTTGGACCACAAGCCGCCGGTGGCGCCGCTGACCCATTTGCCCAGTTCGGTGGTATTCTGAAAATAGGTGAAAACGCGATTGCCGCTCAGGTAGCCCTCGCGTGTGGCGGTGATATCGCCCGCCTCATCATCCGGGCCATCGTAAAGCAGACCCTGGGCCTGGACGATCGATAGAGTCAAGAGCAGGATGAACGCAGCGAGCAGAAATGATTTTTTCATGCACAAGTTCCTTATCTGTTATCCGTCCTGAAATAAGCCGGGGGGCGGCTTAGAACATGATGCCCAGGCCGAGCTTGATCAGCCGCGGGGTGGCATACATCGATGGATTCTGGATGCGATCGTAATAGGTGTTGAAGTTGCTGCGATGATTGGCCAGGTCCGATGCACGCACGATGGCGGTATAGGCGCGGCCGGTGTTGCCGTTGACGCCCCACTCGTTGAGGGTATCGAGGAGATTGTAGATATTGAGGGTCAGACGGGCCTTGAACCGGTTGACCAGCGGCAGATCGTAGAAGGCGCTCATGTCGAAGCTGTAGGTGCTGGGCATCTTGGCATTATTGGGATAGAGATTGACCTTGGAGAGCTGGCTCTCGTCCAGGGGCGACCAGGTATAGGTGGCGCCCGAGTTGTAGTAGGCGGTCAGGGTGGAGCCGAAGCGCGGGGTATTGTAGCCCACGGTCACGTTGAGGGTATGACGCTGGTCCCAGCTCATCGGGATCAGGCGGCTGATCGGATCCATGCTGCTGCCGGCGCGGGTGAAGGTGGTCGTCGGATTGTCGGCGTTGCCGCGGCTGTACTGCAGGGTATAGTTGGCGTAAGCAGAAAAGCTGCCGGTGACAAAATCGTACTTGACCTCCAGACCCTTGGCGTTGCCATAGTCCTTGTTGCTGTAAAGGCCGTATTCGATCTGGTCGTAGGTGGTGACCACCTTGGCGCTGAGCAGATCGTAGATATCGCGGTAAAAGAGGGCCACTTCCAGCCCCATCCCCTTGATCAGTTCCTGCCAGAGGCCGATCTCGTACTGCACGGTCTTCTGGGCCTTGATCTGGGGATTGCCCATGGTGGTGGCATAGTCGGAGGGCGAGACCTGGAAGGAGTGGTTGTCGTAGATGGCGTAGAGCGCCGGCATCTGGAAGAAATGGCCGTAGCTGAAATGGAGCAGGGCCGCGTTGCTGAGCTGATAAGAGAGGCCAAGCCGCGGGCTGATCTGCACCTGGGGTTTGGCGTCGATATAGTCGGTCTTGCGGTTGAGGCTGTCGGCGAAGACGAGCTGGTTGGCCGGATTGCGCAGGTCCGAGGGATAGCGGGTGTTGGGATCGAAATAGTCATAGCGGAGGCCGAAATTGATCACCATCTCGTCGTATTCTATCTTGTCCTGGATGTAGGCCGAGAGTTCTCTCGGCTTGACGGTGTAGATGTCAGAATAGACCGAGGAGTCGGAATAGACGACCGGTTCGTAGAGGTCGGCCTCGAGGTCGGTGCCGTAATATTTGTTGCGGATGGTCCGCGACTGCTGATCGAGGTCATGAATGGTATAGAGGATGCCGCTTTTGAGGGCGTGGTTTTTGGTTGCCTGCCAGGTGACGTCGAACTTGGCGTTGGTGTCCTTGACCCAGCGCAGGGAATGGCTCTTGTCCTGTCCGCCGGTGTAGAAACCGGGCCCGTCGTTGGTGAGGAACTTGTCATGCAGATAGCCCGGGTCAACAGGATTGCGGAACAGGTAATAGCCGTTGAAATTGTCCAGATAGGAGAGTTTGGCTTCGTAAAAGAGCTTCTGGCTGATCATGTGGTTGAACTCGAACGAGAGCAGGTCCGAGGTGCGATAGGAAGTGGCCCGGCCGTCCGGGTTATATTTCCAGGTGTGCGAATAGCCGTGCCATTCGTCATCATTGCGGGTATAGAGCAGCGACATGCGGACATTCCTGATCATATCGAAGGCCAGCTTGGCCATGAGCGACTGGTTGAGGCTGTTGTTCATGGGCACGAAGGCGCTGTCGCCGGAGTGCTCGGAGTACCACATCATCGGTTCGGTGGAGATGAAATTGCTGAGATCGCCGGGATTGAAGCGGCGCACGCCGTTGAGGTGGTTCTTGTTGTCCTGATAGCGGCCGTTGACGAAGAAAGTCGGGCCCGATTTCCAGCCGGGGACCACCGGGCCGCTGAGCTGGAATTTGTAATCCTGGTTGCGGGTCACGTCGCCACCGTCGAGGCCGATGAAGATATCGGTATGGGGGGTGTAATAGTTTGCGAGGTCGGCGGAGACCGATCCGCTGAAGCGCTGGCTGCCCGATTTGGTGACGGCGTTGACGATGCCGCTCATGGCGCGGCCGTATTCGGCGTTGAAGGTGCCGGTGATGACCTCGAGGTCCTGGATGGCCTCGGTCTCGAGTTCGACGGTGCGGCCGCTGCCGCCGAAGGCCTCGGTGACCTGCATGCCGTCGACCAGATAGGTGACTTCATTACTGCGGCCGCCGCGGAAGTGGCCGTTGACGACGCCGGCCTGCATCGAGATGACGGCACCCATGTTTTCCACCGGCAGGGCATCGATCTGCTGCGAGGAGACATTGCGCACGGAGCTGGTCTGATCCTTTTTCATGGCCACTTTTTCGGCCTGGACGACTACCACCTCGCCTTCGAGGACGGTCTCCTTCATGCGGATCTTGATTTCACTGGTGCGGTTGACCGAGACCTGCACCTCCTGCATGCGCACGGTCTCGTAACCCATCATCTGGGCGCGCAGGGTGTAGCTGCCCGGCGCGACGTTGATGATGAAGAAATCGCCGTTGAGATCGGCAACCGCGCCGGAGCTGGTGCCCTCCACGATGACATTCGCGCCCGGGAGGGGCTGGCCGTTCCTGGCGTCCAGAACCTTTCCGGAGATCTTGCCGGTGGTCTGCGCCAGGGCAAGTCCCGGCACCAGGAGCAGAAGCAGAAGCCAACCTAGGTTCCGTTTCATCTTGAGCATACGCTTTCCTTCTCTTATACTGCGGGTTAATTGAGGATAATGGCACATCTTCGGGATGCCGGGAATGGCAAGGCCCGCAGGCTGCGCCGGTTACAGTTCTGCAAACTCCGGGTTCTTCTTCCGATTAGAGGGAAAAAGGGCCTGCAGTCTGCAGGTGAAGGCGGGCGATGCGGGCGGGCAAAGCCGGTAGTGCCGAAAATGAAAGCAGTCGCGGACCTTGCGATCCGCGACTGCTCCGGGGAAGCTATTTCATCAGCACCATCTTGCGCATGGTGGTGAAATCACCCGCCGTCAGGCGATAGAAATAGATGCCCGAGGTCAGGTTGGCGCCATCGAAATCGACGGTATGAATGCCGGCGGTCTGATTGGCATTGACGAGCGTAGCCACCTTCTGGCCGATCATGTTGTAAACCTCGATCGCCACCTTGCCCGCCTTGGGCAGGGTGTAGCTGATCGTGGTGGTCGGGTTGAAGGGATTGGGATAGTTCTGCGAGAGAGCGTAGGTTTCAACCGTGGTCGCATCCTTGACCGCGACGCCGGTGACTTCTTCCTGATCGCCGATCCAGGTGAAGGCCCAGTTGGCCGGGCTCTGCCAGGCGTTGTCGGCATTCAGCGTGGAGAAAGAGAGCACGCCGGCGCGGGCATTGGCGACATCCGAATCGTGGAACATGATCTCGATCGGGATGCGCATGCCATTGAGCGGCTGGAAGCGGGTGTCACCGACAGAGCCGTGCGTCACCAGGGAATCGAGCGGAATCTTGAATTCGATGGCATAGTCAGCGGCGCCAAAGTTGACAAAGGCGTAGTTGGAAGGAGTGTTGTTCGGATAAAGCGCGAAATCGCCGCCGCTGCCATTGCCCCACATAAAGCCGGTGGTCAGGGTATAAAAGCTGTAATCGGGCTCGGCGCCGCGCTTGAAGCTGGCATGAACCGTGGACTGGTTGTAGAGACCGATGTAAAGCTCCATGCCATCGTCCTCATACCAGTTGCCGCCTTCGACAAAACTGTAGACATCATCGACCACATCCGCCGCCACATAGAGCGCGTCATTATCGATGGCCAGCCAGGCGGTCACCGTCAGATCGTCATCGCTGCTGAATTCACCGATGGCGATGTTGGAGATTGAGGGTTTGAGCACGAAGGGCATGATGCCGGAGTTGACCCACTCCGTCACATCGCCGTCGGCGACGAAATTGGCCGGGGGAGTGAGCGAGATGGTGGGAATGCCCTTGGCGATATTGTTGAAGGGACCGCTGATACCGGCCGGGCTCTCATTGCTGGAGGCATCCTTGCAGACCACGGCGTAGTAGTAATCCTTGGGCTTGTCGGTCAGGGCGGAGAAGATATAGTGCGCAAAGGTCTGGGTGCCTTCAGCGATCTTGGAGGCGATCAGCAGCACGCCGGGATCGGTGATGGCCGTGAAGGGCTTGGGGCTGGCATAGAGGTTGTAGACCTCGCCTTCCTCACCCGGAACATCTTCCCAGATCACCAGGTTGTAGCCGTCCTGAGGAATCGCGGCGACGCCGGCCGGGGCATTGGGGGCGACAACGTCGATCACCGGGGTGCCGGTCCAGATGTTGGTGAAATAGACCACTTTGCCGGCGATAGCGGAGCCTTCGGCCATGATGCCGAGCACGGTGACGGCGGCGGGATCAAAGCCGGTGGTGCCGTCCTGGGGCGCCATCTCGCTCAGCTTGAGGGCGTGACGATGCCACTGATTGTCAGCGATGGGGGCAAAAAAGGAGCCGACCTTGGCCGCGCCGGCTTCGATCTGGAAGCGGATTGCCCCGGTGCCCTCTTCAGCCTTGTACATAAAGGAAAGGGAGTCGCTCTCCCAGACCGACGACATGTCAATGGGAGCCGTAGCGGACCAACCGATGCCGCTCCAGCCATTGCCCCACTCGTTGCCCTGGGTCCATTTCACGGCGTTGGTCTTTTCGACGACGCCGGCGCCTTCCTCGATCGTCACTGCGGACTGGCCCCAGCTCCAGGCGCCGCCGAGGAAATTGGCGACCTCGCGGCCGTTGAAAAAGATGATCGGCTTCTTGGCCAGGTGGATCAGGCTCAGGTCATCGAGATAGAAGGAACCGGCGGAAAAATCGCCTTCGCCGGCGCCGCTGATGGAGATCTCAAAGCCGTAGCCCTTGATCTTGTTGGCATCGAACTTGTCGTTGCCGGTGACGCCGGCCCAACCGGTGCGGTTGAAAGCCCCGCCGTTCCACTCGTCCATCACATCCTCATTGCGGCCATCGAGCAGCGGCAGCTTGAACCAGGCCCAACCCGGATCGTTGTCGAGAACGTACTCAAAGCTGTAGTAGAACTCGCACTGGCCGGCGCTGTAGGTGGCATTGCCTTCCGCAGCATCGCTGACTTCATAGAGCTCGAAGCGGATGTGAGCGCGGCCGGGCAGGGTCTGCTTGTCCTTGATGTTGTACCAGAAGCCGATGGAATCGTACTTGGAAAAATCATAGACTGCAGTGGTATCCAGATTGAAATGCTCGATCTTGGAATAGCCACCCCAGCTCTCGGTGTTGTGGGCGCTGTATTCGTAGAGCATCGACCCGGCGCCTTCGGCTTTGGGATCGGTGACGTAGGTGAGGCGGACCCAGCCCTTTTCAGGGGCGGCGCTGGTGTTGACCTCATAGTGCTGGCCGCCGTGGTTGGATTTCCAGTTCCAGTAGTTGGTGTCCGCGGGAGCGGCGTCAAAATTGTTGATCATCTGTCCGAATGCCAGCACCGGCATCAGGGCGAGGACCATGACCAATAGCAGTTTCTTCATTGCTTCTTCCTCCAAAGTGGTTTGGTTGGTGGTTTTGGCCTGCGTTGGAAAGGGCGGCGCAGAGTACGGGAGCACAAGGCTTCCTTTCTGCGCGGGAATCAGGCGCTTTGGATTTGAGCTGCCAGGCACCTCCTTTCACATGAATATTAGATGCGTTCTGGTAATTTTGGGTGCACAGAAAATCAGCGAACAAGTACGAGTTTGTTCAGGGCGCGGTGCGAGCCCGCGGCGCCCTCATGTTCAAGGCCAACGAAATAGAGCCCGCTCGGCAGGGTGGGCGTCCATCTCACCATGTGCGGGCCGGCCGCAGCCGGGCCGGAGGCGAGCTCCTCGACCTGCCTGCCAAGGCGGTCGTACACCGTCAGGCGGATCTGGCCTGCACTGGGAAGTTCGTAAGCGATCGTGGTCTCGGCGTTAAAGGGATTGGGGTAGCTGGTCACCAGGGCCATCGTCTCCGGCCGGCGCGCAGGATTGCTTCCGACCGACGAAGCCGCCGGCTCGATGACCAGGCCGTTGAGCAGGGAGCCCCAGTCGGTATCATACCCCCAGAGATACTCGAAGCGGATATCAAGGATGCCGTCGGTCACCTCGACCGCCTCGGCAGTAAGTTCCAGAGCGGCTTTCGGGCCAGGATCGGCCGCCAGATCGAGGCGGTCGGCCACCTTGCGGCCCTCCACATAGATGTTGTAGAGCCGGCTGAGGGGTTCCATGAAGGTCATCTCCGCCACCTTGAGGGTGACGCGATAGCTGCCCCGGGGCAGGCGCACCCTGTAGAAAACCAGCTCGTGCATCTCGGTATGGTAAAGGGTGTCCTCTTCGGTGTTGAGAACGTCGATGCCGACGATGGGCTTGCTGCGGTCGCGCGGGGCGCCGTCCTGGTAGCCGTACTCGACCTCCGGCCCCCACTCCTGGTCCGGCAGATAGTCGCGCCAGGCCTTGCCGCCGACATTGATCCTGACGGGCAGAGAGAGGGGCTGGCCCATGATGATCTGCTGCAGCTGCGCGGTGAGTTTGTTGGCCGGGGAGAAGGTGTCCTTGATGTTCAACGCCACGACGTTGTTGCGTTTGGTGGGATCGAGGGACGAGACCGCCAGCTTGACCGTCTGCTGGTCGGGCTGAAGGATGGCGTTATGAATAGTGATACCGGTGATGGCAAAGTTGGCTTTGGTGACAGTGGCGGGATCGATGGCTTCGCTGAAGCGGACGGTGACGGTATCCTGGTCGGCGCGGGCCCAGAGCACGGCGGGAGGGGTTTTATCGTTGAAACCCATCTCCGGCCCCTTGGTCATGCAAAGCACAACGCAGCCGTCGCGGAAAACCACGTTCTCCCGCCGGAAGGTCACCCGGTTGCCGTTGAAGGTGTGGGTGCCCATGGTCCAGCGCGACTGGTTCCAGCTGGTGAACTCGTCCTTCCACTGCAGGGTAAAATTATTGCCGGTGCCGGTATTGCCGCTGCCCGGCGTATAGCTGGCGTAGCTGACCCAGTCATACCAGGCGAAGAGGGGCAGGATGCGGTCATCCCAGGGGCCCACCCAGCCCGATGATTCGGAACTCCAGAGATTCATCATGATCTTCTGGGGATAGACGAACTGCTGGATGTGGGTTTGGTCCTGCCGGTAGTATTCAACCCCGTCGATGAACCAGGCGATATAGTCCGGGGTCCATTCAAAAGCGTAGGTATGAAATCCGTCCTGGGGGACGAAGGGGACGACCTGATGGCTGTTGCGCCATTTCTGGCCCGGCCCGATCGAGGTCACCTGGACGTCGTCGGTGTAGCGGCCGAGAATCTCAAAATCGATCTCGTTCCAGGCGGTGGCAGCGGTAAAATCGTGATAGGTGAAAAAGGAGGCGAGGGTGCCGCTGCCGCGGGGGGGCTTGATGGAGGCCTCGAAGCGTCCGTAGACGAATCCTTCGTAGGTGCGGTATTCCCCACCGTAATAGACAACCGGGAAGGCGTTGGTAACGATCAGTAAAACAAGCAGAAAAACGTAGCGAACGCAGCCCATGCATTCTCCTTCTGTTCCCGGCACTCCAAGGCCGAGAGAGGGGTATGATCTGGCTCCAGGGCGGTTACCTCAACGCTTAAAATAGCACAATTTTTATTATTTGTAAAGGAAAAAAATAGGTGGATAGCGCAGGATGCATTTTACGGTTCGGGCGCACAACCGGAGCGGTCATGCGCCCGGACCCAGGGGCTATTTAAGGGTGAAATTGCTGCTCAAATCGGCGACCGTGACCCGGAACTCCCCTGGTTCAATCACCGGTTTGCCATCAAGCCCGATAAAGCTCATCTCTTCCCCGCTCAGGGTGAAGTAGACCGTCTTGCTCTCGCCCGGTGCGAGCTCGATCTTGCGGAAGCCCTTAAGCCGCTTGTTGGGCGGGGCGATCGAGGCGACCAGATCGCTGAGATAGAGCTGGACCGTCTCCAGACCGGCAACCTGGCCGGTGTTGGTCACTGTGACGCTGGCGGTGATCACCTCACCCCGCGCCGCGCTGCTCTTGTCCAGTTTGAGATCGCTGTAGGCGAAGGTGGTGTAGCTCAAGCCGAAGCCGAACGGCCACTGGGGATTGAAGCGATTGGTGCCGCCGGTGTTTTCAGTCCAGAGATGATCATAAAGCACCAGATCGTTGGGCGAGCGCGGATAGGTGACGGGCAGTCTGCCCGAGGGGTTGGCGTCTCCGAAAAGCACATCGGCGATGGCGCGCCCTCCCTCCATTCCCGGCAGCCAGGCGAGGAGGATGGCGCGGGCGCCATCCACGATCGGACGGATGATCCGCGGCCGCCCCTGGAGCAGCACCACCACGACCGGCTTGCCGCTTTTCTGCAGAGCCAGGACCAGGTCGAGCTGGGATTGAGGCAGGGTCAGATCGCCGATGTTGCCCGGGGTTTCGCAATAGGGTTCCTCACCGAGGCAGGCGACCACCACGTCGGCCTTTTTGGCCGCCTTGACGGCGGCCGCAATATCAGCCTCGCTGTCGTAGGTGCTGCCCAGGCTGAAACTCACCCTGTTGGCGCCGGCCTCGGCCGCGATCGCCTTGAGGATGGTGAGCTTGTCCTTGGGAAGAAGATCCTCGCGGTTGCCCTGCCAGGTATAGGTCCATCCCCCGTTCAGGACTGAGAGGCGGTTGGCCGTTGGCCCGGTCACCAGGATTTTGGCGCTCTTTTTAAGGGGCAGAATTCCGCCCTCATTCTTGAGCAGGACCAGGGATTCCTGTGCCGCCCGCAGATTGATAACGGCCGCCTCAGGGGTGGCGAAGCGCGCTTTCAGGGATTTGTCGGGATAAGGATTATCAAAAAGGCCGAGCTGGTACTTGAGCTTGAGGATGCGGCCGCAGGCCTCGTCGATGCGGCTCATCGGCACCTTGCCCTCCCGGACCAGGGCGATCAGGTCATCGGTAAAGCTAAAGTCGGCCGGGACCATGACCATGTCGATGCCGGCCATAACCGCCATGCGCACGGCATCCTTGTTGTCGGCGGCGACGCGATGGTTCTGGTAAAGCTTGGCAATATCGGCATAATCACTGTCGATCAAACCCTTGAAACCCAGTTCCCCGCGCAGCAGGTCGGTGAGCAGATAGCGGTTGATGTGGACCGGGACGCCGTTAATGTCGCCAGAGTTGACCATCACGGTATGGGCGCCGGCTGCAACGGCCGCAATGTAGGGCGGCAGGATATACTGGCGGAGGTAGTGGTCGGGCACCCAGGCCGGGGTGCGATCCTTGCCGGAGACGGGATGGCCGTAGCCGATATAGTGTTTGAGGCAGGAGGCCACCCGGTCGGGCGCGGAGATATCGTTGGCATCCCCCTCCTGTCCCTTGACGTAGGCGACGCCCATGGCGGTGGTGAGCAGGGCGTCCTCGCCGAAGGTTTCCCAGAGGCGCGGCCAGAGCGGCTGCCGGCCGGAGTCGAGGACGGGGTTGAAATTCCACGGGATGCCGGAGGCGCGCACCTCGACGGCGGTGATCTCGCTGGCCAGGCGCAGCAGATCGGGATTCCAGGTCGAGGCCATGCCGATGGACTGGGGAAAGAGGGTCGCCCCGCGGGTATAGGTAGCGCCATGGATGGCATCGATGCCGTAGAGGACCGGAATTTTCAGCCGCCCTTCGCGCGCCACATCCTGAATCTCGCTGATGATCTCGTTCCAGCTTTCGAGGCTGTGGGCATGGGTGCCGACGTTGAAAAGGGCTCCCACGCCGCGGTCCAGAATGATTTCGCGAAGTTTCTTGCGGTCGAGCATGAGGGGTTCGCGGATGCCGGGACCCTCCCCGACGCTGACGACTTCGAGGGTGATCTGAGTCATTTGCCCGACCTTCTCTTCCAGGGTCATCTGGTCGAGGAGGTTCTGCACCCTTACCTCGACGGCGGGCTGGGCATAGGTGAGGCTGGCCGTCAGCGCCAGCAGAGCGGCGAACAGAGAGATACGAGCAACTTTCATGATCATATTCCTTGCAATTAGATACCGGCCTGATTTTTCTATAATATACATATAATTGAGCGAAAATGCATAAATTTTGAGCTGGATCACAATATTTTGCCGTTATCGGCGCGCCTCAAGGCAGGAGCAGCAGCTTGCCGGCGGTATGCTGGCGCATCCCGGCCTCTGCATACTCGAGCAGATAGAAATAGAGGCCCTGCGCAACCGGGCGGGCGCCGGCGTCGCGGCCATCCCAGCGCATGCTGGTTTCACCGGCACCGGCAGGGCCGGCTGCCAGTTCGCGCACCTGACGCCCGAGCAGATCATAGATCACGAGGCGGATCTCGCCCGGCTGCCCCAGCCGGAAAGTGATCTCGGTGTGTCCCTGTGTGGAGACTCGAAAAGGATTGGGATGGCTCTGCTTGAGCAGCAGCGCAGCGGGCTGCACCGCCTCTCCCCTGTCGGACACACCGCTGAGTGCCCCGAGCTGTTCGATGCCGTACCAGACCGTCTGGTCCTGGCTCTGGTCGAGGATCAGGTTGAAGGTCCCTGCCGAAGCGGGCACGATTTTGCGGCCGCTCCCCCGCCTGGCTCCGGAGCCATCCAGCGGCCAGACGCGGATCGAGTCGGAGCGCAAGGTCAAGGTGAGGCCAAGTCGCACCGGTTCAATCCAGGTAGGTGCCTTACCCCAGCTGTTGTGGATGGTCCGGGTTCCCTCCCAAATCATGCCGCTGTTCTGCGTCCGGGTGGTGATGGTGAACAGGGAATAGCGCGCCTCGGTCAGCGGCGCCCCGTCGAGCGACGCCCAACTGCACGAAGCAAAACCGCTCGCGCTGTGCAGACGCAGCGGCCCCATCCCGGTCTCGGGGAAACGGTCCAGCAGACCGGTGAAGGCCAGATAGCGCGGCGTGACCGTCGTGAAGAGGCCGGCCGGATTCCAGAGCAGCTCGTCGGTATCGCTCAGAAAAGGCGGTGCCGGCGGTGCAGGCAGCGCTGCCGCATCAAAGGGGGCAGCCGCGGCAAAGTTCGTATAGCGCACTCGATGCTGCAGGGCGAGCAGACGCGGTACGATCCCGGGGCCCTGCCAGCCGCCGGTGTCGTTCAGCGGCAGGGTCAGCACATCCGCAGGACTCAGGGCGATGGCAATCGTCTGCTGCGCCGGTGCGATCCACCCCTGCCGGAAAGCGGCAGCACAGGCAGGCATCAGCGCCATCATCGCTGTATTGCGGTGAATGCCGAAATAACCGTCGATGAAATCGGTTTCGTAGCTGGTGTCGCTGCCGCCGTTGTCGAAGAGCATCACCGCATCGGCATCGGCCAGGGCGGCATAGCTGCACAGAAAGAGCGGCCCTTCGCTCTGGTAGCGATTGGGGAAGGGGTGATTGTACTCGCTGATAGTAAAGGGCTTGCCCGCTACCGCGGTGGCATTGATCACGCCGGCGATCGCCCCGCCTGCAGTCTCGAGCACCATCGGGGTGTTGGCGATGGTCCAGTCCGTGACGGACCAGGGGGTTTTGGGAAAATCAGGATGGTCCCAGTAGGCATGATTGTCAATATAGTCGAGCTGATTCTGGACCAGGATGTCGGCGGGGCCGACATTCCAGTTGGTGCCGACGACGGGCACGCGCACACCCAGTTCCTGCTTGAGAAAGCGGTTCATCTCGGAGAAAAAATCCTCCTGCAGGCGGATATAAAAAGCGCTCATGTCGGAGACCCGCGCCGCGGAAAAGGAGACGCTCTGATTATACTCGGTGCGGCGGATGTTGCCCGCCTCGAGCGATTCATCCTCGAGCAGGCCGGAAATCGTGGCCGGCTGGATTGAAATCTCATCGAACCAGAAGTTGCCGGTCTGTTCGCCGAGATGAAAGGAGAGCCTGCCCTGATTGGTGCAGGTTTCCGCAGCCTTGAAGGTGAAAGAGAAGCGCTGCCATGCGGGAGAGAGGGAAAAGCTGCCGCTGCCGTAGCCGGTCCAGGGTGAGGTGTCGCGCATCACCGCTGCGCTGATGGCGCATGGGACCTCCGTCCGGGCTGCGAAGGAGACGGTGTAGAGCGAGTCTTTTTGCAGGGTAAATCCGGTCTGCTTCCACTGGATGTGCCAGCCGGTGCCGGTTACGGCCGTGACTGACACCTTGGCCGCAAGTGCACCGCTGAAGGGCTGCACGGCGGCCAGGGCCATGGTGGCGCGGGCAGTCTCGTGCTGCTCCATGATCCAGTTTCGAGCGAGCTCGCCCTTTTCAAAGCCGCCATCCTTGATGAGTTCGCCGCCACGTCCGTCCCGGCTTCCCGGCAGCCAGGCGCTGCGCAGCCGGGCAGTGGTGGCGTATTTCTGCTGCAGAAATGCCAGCCACTGCAGGTCGAGCATGCGGGAGTGGCGCAGAGTGAGCCGCCCGCCGCCGGTGAAGGGCCGGAGCAGGCCGTCGCGCCACCAGCGGTAAAGTGAGTTCTCGTTGGTGATTTCGACCATGGCCATCGCCGGCTCCTCTACCAGAGCCAGGCCGGTATAAGGATTACGATGGGTGAGCAGCTGGCGGGCAAACTCTTTATAGAGGGGCCAGAGATCGCGGTCGAAATAACTGACCGCCTTGCCGTAATCGGTGATCGAATCTGCGTCGGCGACTCCGTCACGGCTGTTGAAGGTGCGGCTGACGTGCAAATTGATATTCAGATAGATGCCATTCTTTTTCAGTTCCGTGATAAATTTGTCCAGTCGCCCCAGCATGACCGGATTGAGATGGCGGGTGTCGGAGCCGCTTTCGAAGAGGCTGTGGTCGCTCCAGGGATTATCCATGTGGTGGAAGCGGACAAGATTAAAACCCATCTTGCACAGCCGCGCCGCCAGGAAAGGTGCCTTGTCGGAGGGGGGAAAGGCCCCATCGGTGACGCAGTTGGTGCCCCAGAAACGGATGCGTTCTCCGGCCACGGCAAAGTGGCCCTCCGCGTTGATGCCGACAAAAGCGCCGGCGGCGATGGGCTGGGCCGGAAAGGCAGGCAGGAACTGCTGACGGGTGCTGTCCCGCGCCGGCAGGACAAAATTGAAACCCCCTGAAAAGTTTTGTGCTGCTGCAGCGGTAACACAGGTCAGGAGCAGCGCGGCGGCGCGGAGGCATGGATTCATCTCACCACCACCATTTTCCCGGT
>Ga0116172_10001287_pt1 | contig 23312 bp, 29 predicted proteins | sample AD_UKC083_MetaG_FD_89799 | JGI IMG/M metagenome (GOLD analysis project Ga0116172, IMG submission 89799) | Active sludge microbial communities of municipal wastewater-treating anaerobic digesters from USA - AD_UKC083_MetaG | ecosystem: Engineered > Bioreactor > Anaerobic > Digestate | place: USA... | reverse complement strand
TTTCGGCATTGACTGTGGCGTTGTATTTGGTAAGGATAAGAGATTGACAGGTGGCGGAGACTTCAACAGAGGATGCGCCGCCGGTGTCACCATCTGTCCAATCGTCATACACGCCTTCTGCGATAGTGCCGACTTCTCCCGTCCAGAACCCAGGATGACCTGCACCGATAGGACTTGAACTATCAGACGTTGTTCCTTCTGAACTTCCGTCAACAAATCCTTCAATAGTGACTGTACTTGACCCACTTGCAGTAATTTTTACTGTATGGTCAGCCGTTACACTCCATGCCCCACTTGTTTCTAACGTTGAAAGCCACGCACCATTTTTGGAAATATTGAAATATGTATAATTTCCAGAACTGATTGTCGTTAATGATGCACTATACCCACGTTGGTCGCTACCAGCCCTAACACTGACATTTCGTGCTTGCGACCCGTTTGTCCCTGCTTTAAAAACAATCTGTGACGAGTCTACGGAACTTCCATTGTAATATGCACCGGATAATTGCCATGTTGCCTCATGCCGGACGGTGTTACTGATGATCTCTAAGTTCGATACCGGATATGTTGCGTTGATGCTCGTCCAGTTAGAGTCGTGTGTTTCTAATGCGGTATCGTCTGCTCCGGTAAAATTATCTGATGCCACTTACAATGTCCTTAATGTTTTTTCACTGCCTGTCAGCCATTTTACTACCATTTTTTCAAGTTCATCCTGAGACGGTTTGGACGCAACAACAGAAATTCCTAATGACGATACATTCTCTTTTGTGAGATATGTTGCATCTATCTTTTTTACATCACTCTGCTTTTCAAGCTCCGTCATATCCTGTTTATCATCGTCAATGATAATGATGTAGTATTCTTTGCCAGTTACATTATTCCAATCTGTAACCCCACGGGCCGAACCAAGATACCCTTCATACAGATATTTAGGACAACGGGTCACACCGAAGGATTTTAATTTCTTTTCGTCAGTTTCATTAGGGATAAGATAATAGCGAGCCATTACCTATTCCTCCACACCCATTTCAGGGTTATTGATTTTTAATTATTGAGGGGCACCAAAAAGAATGTCTAAGAAACATGCTATCTCCCTTTCCACCTCATTATTGTCCGACAAGTCTTAGTTGACTTGGAGCATTTGGTAACTGTTTCCCAAAAGCGAAAGGGACGGTTGTACTGCACCCCCACACGTTACAGGCTGCTATCGTCAGATTGTACGTTGTACCCTGTACGGCACTTCCCACATCCATTCTCAAAGAACCGTCTGCCTGTGCTACTACATTTGTTTCAGACCAGCCGGTAAGCTGATACGAGGTAACTCCGCTCTGCGGGTCTGATACGAGAAAGGGTGTAGCAAATGCTGTTACTGCGAATAAGATAAAAATGATTGATAGCAGTGTTTTCATGTGGCCTCCTTAAATATTGTATTGTAATACCCATACGTTTGTGTAGCTCTATTTGTCCATGCCGTAGTGTATCCAGACTCGCCTTTGGCATATCTCATAGTGCAATTAGTTTTGTTAAATTGTGCAATGTACCAGTTGTTATCACTAGCAATATAACCAAAGTACATAAGCTCTGATGATATATCGTAGTCGGATAGTTTATACTTTGCAGTCGCATCCTGTGTTGTTACCCCCTGTAATGACGGGAAATTATCAACATGAGCAATTACTCTTTTATCGTACAATACAGGCATTAGAAGTTAGCCTCCGAGTCAAAGCTCCCAGGGTTGTCTATAGGATGCGGGATGATAGGTGTCATATCGAGTGATCTCCGTTTAATAGGTTCAAAGGGTGACTTTGGTTTTATAAGCCGTGATGCGCTCGCCACCCTGTCATCAAATGTTTTTGGTATCTCACCGCTCTCTTTAAGCTGTGCCTGTAACACACCCAACTGTACTCCTATATCAAACATCTCACTCTCAATTTCTCTTAAACGGCTCTGAAGCGTATTGTATGTAGTTTTTAACTCCTCATATTTTGCTTTTGCTACAGGGTCAGCCATTATTTTATCCCCCCTCTGTAAGCCAGTTCCCAGTCGTATGTTGTAAACGCCCCACCTTTCTTTGTATCCTCAATTGCTTCTGATACCGTGCCGTCTATTTTGGATATATGGTCGGTAAGCTGAGCTAACACCATATTGAGTTCCTGCGGGTCATTAGTTTGAACGTTATAGATACGATCAGGCATTTGACAAACTCCATATTTGTGCTATATATACTGATATGAGCTTCATAGCCTTCATATGCATTTTATGTTTAATATACTATCTGGCTATTGTTACTTTTCATTAGTCAGATAGTTGTATCGTCCCATATTTGCCTGCCACATCTCCGAGAAACATGCTCATCTCTTTCGATACTACACCTGATGTAGCCAACCTTCTGATGATGCCTCTTTTTGCTGTTGAACTCCTTGCAAGCATTAAAGCAGAACCAGCCATAGCAAGAGCTGGGTATTTGTCACCTAAATAAGCATAACTTGCAAGACCTGTTACCCCTAAAAGGTTGCCAAATATTTCCATCCCCATGCTAAATTCTGCTTTTCTTTTCGCACTTTCTGTACTCAATTCTGCCAGTACTTTCAATTTATCCATAGCCGATCTAAATGTAGCTGGGATGATATCATCAGATATTGCTTGCTCATATCTTTTTATATAATTTGCTGGGTTAAATTCATTAAACCCCTTTTTGGTAGAAAATGATGCTTTAAATATATCTTCTATAGGTTTTAATTTGCTTAAATAAGCATATGCTTCGTCTGCCTGTTGCCATAATTTAGCAGCTTCTTCTGGCATTTCAGACCTCATAATTCTGTTCAGCTCTTTCTGTATAACCTTTCCTACCTTTGACGATCCAAGATTAGCCTTAAGTGTACCGAGCATCTCCCGTGATACTGTTCCTGCCTCATCAACAGACTGTAAAAAACCATTCAGTGTAGCCACTGCTGATTTGTTTAATGCAGTTGGCTTAAAGTTTTTAACAGCAGTCTTAATAATGTCTTCCATCACTTCAGGGCTTAAATTGGCAAGTTCCTGGTTATTTTTAATAGAAGTTACTAAGTCACTTACATTACCAGGCTTCAACAAGTTCTGGATATACTTTATTGTATTTGGCATTGATATTCGTTCTGGCAACATATCTATGGCCTGTTGATATAATTGCCCCTGTTTGGCTTTTGATGCCTTTATTGATGTTTCAAATAATTCACTGCTAACATCCTTGGCATATTCACCAGTTTTAGCAATAGTCTTGCTTAAACTACTCCGTTGTAATAAGTTTGCTAATGGTAATTTACCGATAAGAGCATCGTAAAGTGAAGCTGTCTTGCTTTCCGGTCTAAGCATTGATATGGAAGGAGCGATCCCCGCTTCCTTGGCAATTACATTAACTTTCTGCATTGTAGGGGATAACTTATTACCTAATACTCCGAGAGCTGTTTTTGCACCTACCTGACCTCCAGCAGGAGATAACCCTCCGTAGAGAATATCCATTCCAATATCTGCAAATTGTTGCCCTGTTGGTTCTGGTTCAGATAAGCCAGTTGTTTGTTCTATCACTTTTTGCAACGATGCTCCTATACCTGCTCCTCCAGCAGTACCTCCAACAACCCCGAGCAGTCCTAATGGCGCACCCACAACACCACCCACAACACCACCTATTGCAGGTAATGATGATGTTCCTGCTTTAGCAAGACTGCTCCAAAAACCTAATTTTGGCGGTGTAGTACCGAGGGATGATTGTTGTGATATTTTATCAAATACATCACCCTGTTGTTGTTCTGCTATTCGGTCAAAAATATCAGCCATTATTGCACCTTCCAACCATCCTTTTTTGCAGCTTCTCTTGCTTTATTTTTGTCCCCACCATAAGCATTTAAATATTTCCTTGCTGTAGCTTCATCAATGACTTTACCATTTCCTTTCATTTGTAATGTCGGTTTTTGTGGCTCTATCTCCTTTCTACTTTTCTTCGATATTGCTCTATAATATCCAGTAGGGTCTGCAATTTCTACAATGCTCCCTATCCCATTAGATAACATATCAAAACCTGTTGCAACTGCTTCTGGTGAACTGAATAGCTGGTTGTTATACCTTTCCTGTAACCTTTTTACTTCGCTTTCAGGGATTTGGGCGCCAGACTCAAGCCTTATCTGTGCCTCACCTGCTTGTTTTAATATCTTCCCGTAAGGCGCTACTTCACTATTTGCCATAGCCTCTGGGGACTTGTACCATAGCCATAGTTTCTTGGCAAAGTCAGTATCAAGCTGTCCATTTGGGAATAACCTTTCCTTTACCTTAGGTAGGTTCTCCATTGCCACAATAGCATTAGATAGTTTGGCTGCATCCTCTGTACCAAGTTTCTTCTCAGGTTCTCTTATGTATTTGCTCGCATCCAGCATCTCTTCAGTCCAGTTACCTTTTGGTCGCTCACCTGTTTCTACGTTAATATATTTCTGCAGGTCTTCATTCTTGAGATACATTGAACGTTCAGGAGGTTTTAATGCTCCACCCGGTGCGCCCAGACCACCGCCTAAACCTGGTAACCCTCCTACTCCTTTTTTCTTTATCATGGTTCCCATTTTTATCAGGTCATCCCCGATAGTAGGGCTGGTCATGTCAAGGTTAAATTGTCCTGTACCTGGTGATAGTGCTTGCGAAGGGATGCCCATACCCCCTCCAGGTTGCTTTGGGATATAAACAGGTGTTTCAGACCTATCGGGGTTTACTCTCATCTTTATTTCATATTCCTGCCCAGCCTGTCTTATATTCCCTGTAGCATTCCCGTATTCATCAACAAATTGCTCTACACCAGGTATATTCGTCTTTCTCCATTCACCTTTTATCGGTCTTATCACTGGTTGCCCAATAGGGTTACCAAAAGCATCCTTCTGTTGTATAACTTCTTTACCGTCTTCTATCCGCCTTTCTTCATATGATCTGACCCCTGTGTATGGTCTGCCATAAATATCATGTTCTACTGCCATCCGTGGGTTTATTCCGCCAACATTCGGCATTGTTGTCCCTGTAAGGTGACCGGGAAACGTTGGTTGCTGAAACGCAGGCGCATTCGGGTCTTCTACAAGGTTGCCGTCAGCGTTCGGTTGCTTTGGTTGTGGAGTTGGCTCACCATAACCTGTGAACCCCTGATAGAGCAACCCTTTAAAAAACTTTACGGGGTCAAACCCTATCATCTGGGCAACCATAGGGTTCTTAGTGATATAAGATATTGCCTCATTCGGCTCCATCTTGGCTATTTCATTTTTTATCCCAAGGATATCAGTTTCTATCTTTGCTTTTTCAGTCAATAGCTTCTTGAGTTCATCGTCCTGTTGTCTCTGCTGTATCGCTGATGTCTGTTGTGCAAATCCCTGGCTGAATCCTGCCCCGAATGCTCCGCCCATGTTAACCTCCTACTTATTGCTCTTAAGTATCCACGGTTTATCTTGACCCATCAGCATCATAGCAGTTAAGCTACCCATGCCCTGCCCTTTACCTGATGCAAGCTGGTTCTGCATCTGTTGAGCCATCAAGCCCTGCTGACCTGCACCTAATGCTGTACTACCAGCACCGCTCAAACCTCCCATAGCCTGCCCGGGTACTCCTGTTGCAAGCCCATACGCTTTATTATACAAATCCTGTGCAATACCTGCATACAGGTTGCCATAATCTGTTGCCCGCGACTTTTCAAGCCCGCCAAGCTGTTCCAGCATTGCTCCACCTGCCGGCATAGACCCGATAATATTCTGTCTCCCTTGGGAATAGGCATTTTCTATTCCCTGCCTGGCTGCGCCAAATACAGGAGAATATTGTGCAGGGAACATGGTATTGCCGTATTTATCATACTGCCAGTTAAACGTTGTCGGGGTTGGCTTATAACCTGCCGTTCTTATGCCAGTTTTTAATGTAAGCGGGTCTGTAAGCCCAAGAAAACCACCGAGCTGGTTGATAATAGCATTTCGCATCGGATCAGTAATGTTCCACAGGTTAGTTGCCATCTTTGCCTGACGACCTGCAAGGAGTTCAGCCATGTCGCTACCTCCTCCTCCACCTTTCCCGCTTGATAATGCGTTGGCTCCAGCATTTAATGCCCCAGCCCCAAGTAATGCTGTTCCTGTGCCTACACCCATATTATCCTCCATTCGGGCAATAGTAGGATATCACCCCGCCTACTAATCTATCCCCGTCGTATTTCATTCTGCAAAAGTGTGGTATTGTCCCAATTACAGTGAACCCGAGCAGTTTTACCATTTTAACTGCAAGGTTGTTTGTCTCAGGTGTGATACCAACAAGAGTCTTTAATAGTCTATTGCCATCCTGATCCCGCAAGTTAGACCAGTATTCACGGACTGCTTTACCTACACCACGGTTATATTTGCCAAGGTTACAATAATGCACCCTTGCTGACTTATTCTCGTAGCAATTCAACCATGCTATCATCCGTATTGCACCGTTGTCATCCATAACTGTAAGGGGATAATTGAGAGGAGACTTGATAAACAATAACCATTCATCACCAGTAGTAATAGAACCGTCATAGAACACCCATCTTGCTTTTCCCTCATCTATCATACGTTGCCATATTGCAAGCAAAAACTCATCCGTCACCGTGCATTTGTCAGCCATATTGATGATGGGGATAATTGTGTAATTCATTCTACTTCCGCTCCATAAAACGATACAACCCCGCTTCCTGATAACCTCACAGACAGCCTGTCTCCAGTACAATGAGTTATTAGCCGTTTTCTGGTATTTCGTGACCCTGTAATACCATGCGTCTGTTTCACTGTCTCATTCAGCAGTATATATGCGTTTGCATTACCATTAACAACATCTACATCGTATTTAGCCCATCGTGGGAAGTATTTATACAATGGATCGGCAAATTGCTTGCTCTGTATCTGCCAGTCGATAGCAGTACCATTGTCGTCTGTTGCCGATATATTCTCAAGCTGCCATATATAGCCACTTGAGTCACATGCATAGAGTCTATTATTTGTTGCATCAACACATGCTGCTGTAAATTCAACCCCATAGTTGTAATGAGTAACTTTCTTACTGTCCATATCAATAACCATGATATTGCCACAATAAGTATCACTATGGGCAGGATAAAAAAACCAAACCTTGTTTCGAAATTGTAGAACAAAAGCACGGGTAATATAATTCTTGTCCAATGGTGCTATATTCTCAACTATTTCATCATAGAATAAAGAATTCACAGTTTTTGATGTTATCTTGTCGTCTGATGTCATTGTAAAAACATAAACACCATCTGGAGCAATATGAAAAATACCCGCTCCTTTTATAGATGATGCCATTGTATGCTGTTTCACCCCTGTTTTAGCATTCATCTTAACGGGCATAAATGACCCATGCCCTGTACCTGATATAAGATATACCTCGTCTATCTTCCATGCGAATAACTGCCCATTCCAAAACTCAAGGTCTGTTATATCTCTGTCGGCACTGCCCACGTCTATATAATAGCTGCCAGGCCAATACTCCATCTGGTTTGCCTTGCAGTAATACAGTCTTGTACCCTTAGCCATGAAAATATATCCAAGGAAGTTAGGGCCAGCCAAGATACTGCCCAAAGGTGGTCTGTAGTGGTCATCCTCAAGAAGGATAGAAAGTTCGTTGTCGTATATTATTTGTATACCGATAGCACTTATGGATACAGGCCATTCAGAGTCAAAATAATAGTGGTCTGTTGACTCGGCATTATAATTTGTCCGATATAGCCGTATATGAGTGACCTGCGGGTCTGACGGTATCCCAAATGATATGCCTCTGGTACTGCCACCTACCGTGAGCTGATATGGAGGTGATGGGTTGCTCTCAGATATAAGCACATTGCTTGAGTCGCGTTTTACATATGTATATCGTATCCAGCACGGGTTAGATGTCGTCCCTGCCAGCTCCCACCACCACTGAGGCAAATAAGCATATGCTGTCTGCCCTATAACATCGCTATCTTCGTTAAAGAGAGTCTGACGCTCCCATGCATGTATATATTCATATTCGCCTGATGTTGACGTAAACTGTCTGCATACTGCAACCGTATACCCGCCAGACGAGTATCCGCATATGTCATCTGCCTTGACAGTAACTGTTGCACCGCCCGGTATTGGCGGATAATCGAATACTACTTCAACCCCAACTATCTGTATCTTTGTTTTGTCAAGCGTTATACTGCTTGCACCTACAGCCCTGTTATGCCATGTGTCCTTGCTTAACGGCCCAAGATATATTTTCTGCACATTGTTAGAAGAATCCTCAAGGTATAGATAAGCATATGCTTTTGTTGGATTTGTCGCAATAGCATCGTATTTAACAAACAATGTAAAATGTGTGTAACTGCTCCAGTTCTGCTCTGAGCCATAATTATGCGTCAACCTGAATGTTTTATGCCCACCTGCTGATGTCCACACGCATCTAATAGACGCTGTTGCTTCCTGGAAGTCCTTCGTATCTGCGGTTATTGTTTCGCTTCCTGGTATCAGGTTATTTGCTGACCACCCTGTTATAGAATTGCATCGCTGTAATTGCGTGAACGAACCGCTTATGCTTGTTACCGCCTCCTCCCAATTATATGTGCAAACATAATCTGTTTTACTTGCAGGGCTGGCATTTGAGAATGGAGCATCAATACCCCAGTTATAAGCCTTGTCCCCCTGTATTCTTACCCTGTCAACTCCATTTGTAGCATATATGTTTTTGTCAGTTTCGTTCCATGACTTGCCTATAACAGCAGACCACTGGGCATTGGTCAGACCAGAGGATATCTCTACCTCGTCCCTGTATATATATCCTCCACCAAATTCGTATCTATGCCCTTCCGACTCAAGCATGAGGTTGGCAGGGGATATTACTACTGATCCTCTGGTAGAGCCAAACCTTGTCCTTGCCCTGCCTGTTTCGTCAAGCCTTAAATTCGTGCATCTTCTTAAAGCGCCGGAAACAGCATTCTTGTTTTCTACCTCTGCCGGGAGAAGTGTTGGTGCTGTTGTTATATCGAGCGAACCAGTTGGTAAAAACTTAACTGCCATTTCTCCCCCTACATAGCAGGATAATGATGGGATAACCGAGGGTGCTTTCTGTGCATATCACCATCATGCAAACCAAGTCTGTAGTCCCTGTCCCGTGAACGCATAGTCTTAAACAGTTTAATACCCCTTATCCCTATCTCTTTTCTCATTTTCCAATAGTCCCGTAAACTTGGGATAAAACCGTCTGTATCTGCTGAGAAGCATCGTTCAAGCATACCTGCCATAATTATCTTCAGCATATATTCAGGCCAGTCTGATAATTCATTTGTGTAGTCCTCGACAGGTTGAGGGGTGTATTCATAGATAAGAAATAGTTGTCCATCTACGTCAAGTTTGGCATCGCTTTCTGTTATAACCTCATCGCTTGTGCCTGTAATATATCCTGGTATCTCTTTTTCTGTGTTTGGATACTCAAAATAGTACATGTAATTGTAGTCGTCTGTTTCTGCATTTACCGGGTTCCCCTCAAGGGTGTCATATTCCCAGTCGTAGAGATAATTATAACGTATCAATTCTGACACATAAGAATGAGTAAAGTCATAGTCTTTTGTTTCTTTATCGTGCGTCACACCATATAACTTGCTCCCATCGGTTAACAGCAGGTAGTCCCCAGAAACAAGCAATATCCTGTCCACTACATCCCTGTACACGGTTTCCCACATATGCGTGTATGCATATCCGGTATACAGACTGATAGTTTTATCAAGTAACCCGCTTGGAGGATAAATTCTGCTGTCATCAAAGGTTATCTTTGGTATGGGATACAACACCATCTCGCGCCTGAAATCATCGGGGAAATAATAATACTGTGCCATACCCTTGGTAGTCTTATAATATCCATCCCCACGCATCAGAGTACGTTCATCTTTGTGAGTTATCATATGCTGGTCGAAGGCCGCGTATTTGATGGACTCAAAGGCCTCGTTGAGGATAACCCGTGGAGGTTCGGAGATTACTCCGTAGGCGGCCTCCCACCATTGCGTGATCCTGTAATTATCATCTATCGCAATCTGGCTGGTTGAGTTGTAGACCGGCTCCCAGGAGTACATTATGACAATACCGTCTTCATGTTCGTGGTGCAATTTGAACGGGCATATGGTTGATATACGGTTCCCCATTGTATGCTGATATTCCCACTCATGCATATATGTTATAGATGCCTGAGAAGGATATCTAAGCGTCCTTGCCCGTTGCAATAACCCTGTCTTTTGCGCTATTTCTGTCTGCGCTTCATGCCAGTACAGACCAAGCATATCAGAGTCCCATATAAGCCCATCGGGGTCGCGTAAGAACGTCCTTGCCTGTACAATTATATCCAGAAAGTTCATTTATCCTTCATCCTGTAGTATCGTTCAGTCTGTTGAGGTTTCAGTTTAACTAACGCAGCAGTTTCAAGATACCTGTTAAACCAGTCTGTAGCCCTGTTCGCATCACCACGGCTCGCATAATATTCTGATACAGCATAGTAAACACAGGCTCTCATGTAATTACCCCTAACCTTTACAAGGTCATTATCACCAGTATATGGTTTCGGGATAACTACGCTGTCAAATTCAATTACCCCTCCCCCTACCGAAGGAACAGGATATACCCCGATATAATTGTATCCGATATGAAAGTAATGAGTAGGATCGCCATTTGACAGCAGCCAGTTTTTATCCATCATACCGAGATATATAGCGTCAGTCTGTATAAGTGGTCGTCTTTGCTGTTTGTTGTAGGCGTGGAGAACATATCCGAAATAGTCAGTCTTCCACTGTAGCTTATAGGTGAACTGATCAGCAACAAGAGATAGATAATAGACCTGTTTGTATGACCCTGTAACCATGCAGAGTTCAGCAATGGCATCGTTCAGCGAATCCCTTATCTGCTTAATACCAACTTCATTAAACACATCGGGGATGGTTGTGTTTTCACCTATCAGCTTGAGTACTTCTTTTTCAATACTGTTCATCTACCTACTTTTGTATACGGAGTGCCTCCGTGTAAACGGGTATCATTCGGATCGCCAGTAAGCAGTATCGAGAATTTATCAGGCTCTATCTCCTCAACACTAGTGACAATATTGCATGAGTTATCAGGAACAAAGTCAGCAAACTGTATATCAGGGAATTTCCAGTTGCCTGTCACTACTCCATTCCACGGTTCTATGTAGTGTTGACCATTTATCAATACCCTGCAGAATGGGTGAAACTTAATACATTCAACTGTATCAATGACTGCGCCTGAAGCATTATAGAATTTTTTCTTATCACGATAATAGAATACGGTTCTCCTGGTAATATCGCTCATTATTAGCCTCCTTGCCTCTGTCCATAAACCCGAGGTCTTTTTTAACCCATAATATTTCACTTAAAGGATATATGCCTAATGATATAAGATGCTTGGTTACAGCATCTTTATCCATCGAAATATGCTCAGGGTTTTTATTATCATAATTAAGATAATAATTAGTAATTATCCCACCATTTGTTTTTAGCCTCTTTGCTGCTTCTGCCAATACTTCTTCCCAATTTTCCAGATGTTCGATGCTATCCAGAAAAAAGATATAGTCATATAGCCCGCCCCATGACCATCCGCATAGGTCTTCTACTCCTCTCTTTTTAGCTCTCCATTTAGTAAACTCATAAGCTGTCGAACCATTAATATCGATAAAATCCATCCTATGCCCTCTGAGGACAAATTCAAATGTGACCGGGGCTGACCCACAACCGAAATCACACCCATATCCTGGGGCCTGCGTATTTATCATCGAATGCCACATCTCAAGCTGAGTAATCATCGGTTGACTATGATGAAATACCAGTTGACGGGCAAGCTGTTTATCCCCCCTCGATGCATAATACCCTATAAGGTCATTTCTCTTTTTGGCATTATTTATTTCGTGTACATTATATCGTTCAGCTATTTCGATACATTCGCTAAATGTCTTCCCAAGATATTCCTCCACATCCATTCTATAAAGAGTTAGCGTTGAATTTGTCAGCCATGACTTAACCAACCCTTCATCACCACCAGCATGATGCCGTGCATTTTCCTGTGCGATACGGTGCCTGTTTTGTGGAGTTACAATCTCCCTTCTGTTCATAACGTGACCAACTTTTATAGACGTATCACATGCTACTTTAAAGCCTGCCTCAACTGCCTTCTTACATATTTGTATATCTGTCCCAAATTGAAACTCAGGTTCAAAATATGGCCCCTGCACACGGTCAAATAATGACATCCGTATCAGCATACATCCTCCGCCAGTAACAGCTACCTCCTGAAGCCCATTAATTACCTCGTCATCCCGTAACCAGTAATATCCCCCATCTGTACCATGTTTCATAATGACTGGTCTGCATTCTGCTCCTCGGTGATAATAAAGCGCACCTACTATACCTAACAAAGGGTCATTTTCCATATGTGAAATAAGTTTTGCAAGCAATCCATACCGCTCTATTGGCCCAGGGGAATCTTCCCAGTCAATAACCTGGTCATCGTCTAAAAAAAACATATAGTCACAGGACAGTTGTCTTGCTGATTCTACTATGGCGTTTCTTGCCCTGAATTGTTCACTCTTGGTCTTGACCGCCAAAAAGAAATCATGTTCAGGCAGTCTTCTTCCACAGTAATAAGCAAATCTCATATAGTCAGATAGTGTTTCTCCGGCTACATCTCGGTAACACGGTATGCCGATGCATATCCTCATATGTCACCACCGTCAAACAATAATAGCCAGTCACGGTCTATTACCCCTGATTCTGCCCACTCTGTAACCTGTTTCATATCATCATCATTCATTACCCTTACATTTCTGACCTTTGTACTGCCACAATGGATACACATGCCTCTTTTATGCAAATCAGTTAATAACAATAATGCCTGACACTGGTCACACCTGAGAACAGGTTCACGAAATTCCTTATCCTTGCTGTACTTTTGTTGTGCTGTTTCTATCATTTAACCCTCCCGACATATTATAGGGGCAGGAGTGTGTCGGGTCACCCCTGTTGTTCCCCCGTTACAACACCCGACAAATTATGTTACAGCGCCTTAATAAAGCAGGCGATGGCTTTCGTTGTATACGATGCCTGTGCTGCAAGCGCAAAAGCGCAATATTGAGCATTGTGCAACGTAAGTGTGGACGTTGCTGCCGCAGAAGCAGGATACGATTCAAGCGCGAATACTGCACTTAATGAAGCCAGGGCAGTCCCGGCAGCAATTGCTGGCGCACCGCCAGTCCATGTCCGTACCCTTACGGCCGCATGATAACCATATACCTGCACAAGACCATATGCGCCTGATGCTATAGTTTCACACGCAATTCCAGCTATAGCCGAACCATAGTGCCCTGCTCGTCCAGTTCCATCGGCAGGTTTAGTTACCGATACACCGTTAGCATCAGCAGCATAGTCCCATATGACCGGCTGACCATTTGTCAAACTTGCAGTCGAATACGAATTGTAAACTACAATGAATATCTTTTCAGGATCATTTCTGTTTATCCGTTGAAATAACATAATTGCCTCCTTACGATACGATGTTCTGGGCAATATTAAGCCCGACACCATGTTTTCGCAGATTTGATACAGTTGAATTTCCCATAAACAACACCTTTGCAACTTTTGCTGTCTGGTTTTCCGGTTCGATGAATGGTGTGGTCACAAAATCCGTCTGCTCATCTATGACCAGTTTGTAGAATTTGGAGTTGATCATAAACGCAGTCCCCGCAGTAATTTCCGTTGTACCAGAGTGGAGATCAGGTACTAACTCATCCCACAACATTGTACCGCCTTTGAGCCTGACCGTATCAAACCCAAGTTCTGCCATGTCAGTATCTATATACTGTTTTGACGCATCTAGCGCCATCTCGTATGTTTCGTATGTTACCTGATCGCTCAGTATAATGTCGGGGCCAGAACCGTCTCCGCCTCGTGAGCAGAAGTTCCAAAGCCTGTAAAGATAAGTTTTTAACCCTGACCTGGTAGTTACATTGACATTAAAATCAGCTCCCGTTGCTCCGCCTGATCCGAAGTCGCCTACACGGTGTCTCCACCACGAATAGGTTGCAGCCGATATATTGCCGACATTCGATGTTGTCGGGTTCGTGGCTTTTGCCTTTCTCAGGAAATAACCAAGCGGGTACATATCCTTCATGCCATTGCCTTCGACAAATGTTCCGCTTGAAACAGTCCCACAAATCAACTGGGTGTTGACAGACTCTTTTATGCTCATTTCTGTCTGCATAATTTTCTTTTCGAGGAGTTTTAGGATAGCTGCCTCACCAGAGTTCTGCCGTTCTTCCAGCCTGCTAATTGCTATTGTGCCTCCAATCTCACACCACGGATAGAATGCAGTGGTCATACCGTCCTGCGGTGTGGTATCGAGTTGCTCGTACCCGTGATATGACTTAACCGTGGTATTCTTTTCGTACATTAACGGCTGTGCAATCCTTTCTCCGCCATTCTGATATTCTATTGCGCCCCTGCTTCTCAATAATGCAAGAAACCCGGATGACTTGAAGATGTTGTCAACCATCTTAGGACGAAACGCAAACAGCGTAGTCGAAAGGAGCGCATCATAATTTATCGTGTGTTGCGATGGTGCTGTTGCTCCTATTGTAGACATATTTGCCTCCTAAATCATGTTATGTATCTTTTTAGCTGCCATGACCGCATCGTGAAAACTCTCAATTTTGCCAATAGATGGTGCGGTCTTATTTACCTTGCTCTTGCCCTCAATTTGTGCAGCCTTTGTTTTAGCCTCAAACTGCTTGATAGCTGCCTGAGTAGCTCTGCTCGCGAATACCTCTTCAGGAACAGACATCCGATACAGTTTCTTGATGCCTTCAGCAGTCTTCAACAAGTCAGGCTTAATAAACTCCATGTTGGACTTAATCTCGTCCTCGTAGATTCGCCAGTTCTCGTCTATTTGCGATAACTGGTTTTCTATGCTCTGACTTTTCACCTGCTGAAGGTTTTCGTACAGTGGCCCAAGCATAGGCTTCAACTGCTCAATAATTCTGGCAGTTGCACGCTCCTCTGCTCGCTGCAACACCTCATCCCATGTCTGCGGTTCCCAGCCAGCAGTATCAACTATACTCTGTTGTTGCTGCTGCCCTCTGGGGATAAGGTCAAAACCCTGTTGCTGGGCTATCTGTCTTATCACAGCTTCAGGGTTACGCTCAAATGCGTTGTAGGCCTCAATCTTCTGCCTGTCCTTTGCAAGCTCTTGTGTCTTTTTCGTATACGCAGCCATCATCTGCTTTTCCCGATCCTTCAGTAGCGACTCGACATAAGGTCGATGCTCTTCAGGAACGTCATCGAGGGTCAAAAAGCGTACCGTGTCAGATGGAGTGACATCCGTAGATGTTTTGCTCTCACCTTCTATGTTCTGGCCTGCTGATCCTTCGCTTGTTGATGAAGGTGTCTCCGTGGCTGCATCGGCAGTCGAATCCACTGGTTTCTCAACAGCAGTCAAGGGGCTTTTTCCGTCTAATTCTGTCATTTTCTCCTCCTCGTAGTTTTTGGCGTATCTATAGGATCGTTTTCTTTCTTTCGCCCAAGGTTATATACCCAATCTGCAAATATCTGATAACAGTCTATACATAGGTCTACTTCCGAACTATCTTTCAAATTCCTGAATGTTGCATGCAACAAACTCTTATGACACTTATCACAAACTCTCATCGGTAATCTGATATCCCTCTTTTCATTTTTAATCCATGTTCTTTCAGCACCATAGCTTTGTGTTTTCTTGACTGAATATAAATTGGCTTATCACTTATATTCTCATCCCAGTACGGCTCGATATCTATGATAGGTTTGCTTTCAGGCGGGCTGAACTTTCTTTGTGCTTTCATACCACACCGAGGGCATTCTACAACCTCTTCGCTGATACGGGCATAGACATCCTGAATTATACCGCAATGTTCGCATAAGTAGTCGTACCTGGGCATCGTTACTCCTTCTTGCGATATAAGTCTGCCATAACAAACTCTTCGCATACAGAACATGAAAGTGGAAATGGTGTAAACGTATACTCAACCTGCGGTGGTTTTTTAAGACCTGGTGGATATGGCCTCTCTTTCCTTGTCAATATTGCTTTCTTGTAAAATACACAGTCAGTATGGTCACATGGTTTAAACTGCTCTTTTTTTGTCGTCAATCCTGCCATTATACTCCTCCTCTAAAATTATCTATCCCTCCACGACCTGTCATACCAGCACCAGGCATCATTGGGCTACCGGGGACAGACCCTTGTTGCCCGGGCATAGGTATCTGCCCACTGAGCATCATCTGTGCTATACTCCATAACTCTTCTACAAGGGCATCGTCCGAGATATGATACATCTCTGCTATTTTCTTAAGTAAACGTTTTGAGTACATTAACTGCGGTGCTGAAGCAAAGAGGTTTAATACTGCCGTGAACTGTGACCTCTCTACTTCTGGCAGTTGTGGTTGCATCATACCTACATTCACGCTGTACTGATATTCGCCCTCTATGTCCTCGTAATCTACCGGGCGTACCATCTGCCATGTTTCATTCCCGTCCGGGCCCGTTACCTTCACTGCCTGTTCCTGTGTCAAGTGTACTTGCACCTGCATATCCAATTTTTCTGCAATGCGTGTTGAGAAGTCAACAACCTGTGCAATGTCGTCACCTTCCTGTATCATTACGCGCTTTTCAATTATCCCTGCTTCGGTTGCCGAATCTATCCCCGTACCGCTACCCCTCTGGTTCGGGCCAACAGCAACATCATCAAAATCTTTTCTGAGGAGCAATATCTCCTGATAATTCTGTGCATCAAGCGGAGCATCAGCTATCGGGAAAACAGATGGCGCATTGGACATTAGCTGGATAATAGTACCGTCACCGCCTACTTCAAGTTTTGTTAATTCATCTTCTGATGACAACCCTTCTGACCATACCTGGTACTTTCTGTTAAACCGTTTTCTGTGCACTACCATTCTTGACCTTGAATCGCAATATTCCCGTTGCGGATCAAGCCATTGTGATACCGGTGGTATGGGATAAGGGGAAGAGTCGCGCAGGAAAAATCTCAGAAATGCATAAGGGTGTTTTTCTACCCCAGCAGGCAGGTCATCTGGTTTAATAAGAAAGTCATTGCATCCATCAGCAATGACCATCCATTGTTTATTCATAAGGTCATATATTTCATACTTTACGACAATATCGTTTTCTTTTGTCTTGCTTGCTAATGCCATCCCCTTTTTGCGTTGTTCCTGATGCTTATTAATTTCATCCGTTGCCTCGGTTGCCTGTACGGACTCACGGGCTTTCTTGTCATATCTTTTATCATTTCTGACTTCATCGTGCGGGGCAGTAATCCTCTGTGCTATCCATGCCCAGTCATCCTCAAGTGGGCCAGCATTCTCGTCAAATATAATATCATTCGGATGTATTCTTGTTACTTTGTATGCCTCATTTGCCGGAAGATACTCCGGTTCGGTAATAACAGTACCTATCTCATCCAATACTACATTCCCGTTAGCATCACGGAGAGGTTCGCCTGCAGCAGGGTTATCGATAAGGTCAGCCTCGTGATGTACTTTTATAGTTCCAAATTGAAACATGGCATCAAAGATAGCAAGTCTCATCTTCTCTTTTAAATTCAGTTCGCCCTTTAGATAATTCAGCATTGACTGCCTTACAAGGGCTATCTGTTCGTAGTATGCTATCATCATGGGATCGGGGATATATGACCGTTTAATTTTAACATAAAAGTATGGGTCTGTACGATACAGTGTTGGCAACACTGATCGCAAATTTGCATATATGAGGTTAATGGTGATCCATTCATTTACCTTCCATCCAGGTGGTATCTGTCGACCTTCAAGATATTCATAAGCAAGTGCAACCTTGAAGGTTCGATACCATTCTTCTTTAACCTCCCGCGCCCTGTTGATCTTTTCTAACCATTTTGTTGCCTGTGACTCGGGTGATGCTTTTTTAGCTGTTTGATACGATGTCTTACTTTGTTTTTTTGCCATTATCTGACCATCCCGTATGCAGAATTAATGCTCGTGCCGTGCTGTATTGCATACTCTTTCGCTCTTATAAGCCTTCTGCGCTCCCACTGGAAAGACCCTATATCACTGCGTTTTTTGACAGTCGGTCTAATAGGTCTACTCATTAATGCATACCGTGAACAGTCGTAGCAGTGGTCTTCAGCATTAACATGATCTATATCTTCAGGCTCCCTCGGATGCTGTTTAAGCAGAGCCATTGTACGCCACCAATGCTCGCAGTTATTGAAGATATGCATACCAGGGTTGCCGTGGTCGTCAAGGGATAACCGTGAATGTACCTGTTGTTTACCGAGTATACGGTTATTATCACCACGAAGCCACGTCACTCCTTCTGCCGACATCTCATCTGCTACTGAGGGGCCGACTATACCCGTCTTCATGTCACGCCTCTTTGACCATATTGATGGGTCTGCTGGACCAGGTAAGACTCGGCCCCCGATACGCTTGTCCTGTTCCTCGATCTCTTTTATCTTTCTTGCAATATCAGATGCGGTCATTTTCAGACCAACATAAGACTGCCTGGCTTCGTCTTTTCTCCCCCCATACCATTCACGGTATAAATACAGGTGACGGTCATAGTCAACTGCCCACCACTGCACACAGAATGGTGAGCTATAACCCCAGTCAAATGACCTGAATCGTGTCCATTCTGGAGGTATATCGAATGGTTCGCATCCATGCACTTCACGGTTTAACTCGGAAAACACTTGACCCTCGAAAGAATCCCATCTGCCTTCAAGCAGTCTCATCCGTTCTACCGGAGGTAATTGAGTAAGGAGCGCCCTGTAGGTCGGGTCGTTATTGGCAAGTGTAGGGTTATCGTCTAATTTCGCAGGGATGAACTTTCTTGTTATCGTTTCAGAGTGTTTTTTACCACCTATCTCAAAGTGGACTATTTCATGGAAGACCTTGTTACCCATCGGATACTCGCCAATGCAGAATCTGTCTTTAAGAAACTGATGTGCCGGGCCACCAGGGTTGGTTGCATATCTGATACGTTTTTTTATGCCTTGGGACGATCTGCACCGACTAAAGAGATATAATATCTGCTTGGGGAGAAACTGCCCTGCCTCGTCAAACGCGATGTATTGAAACTCTCTGCCCTGGTACTGATATTCAGACCCGTCATGCTGGCAATGACCCATCGACACCTTTGCACCTGACGGGAAGTACCACCTGTGTTCTGACGCTTTATAGTCTCCTCCCATAGGCGGATAATATCGTCTTGTCCTATCAATAATTTCTTGTAATTCGGTGAATGTGCGCCTTATTATTAGTGCATGATAACGTGGGTGTCGTATGTATCGTATAGCCTCCATGATAAGGCTATCAGTCTTGCCACCACCAGCTGCACCACCATAAAGCACCTCATCCTCGCTTGACCGCGAGAATTCCCATTGCGGGCCTTTATGCGGTTGCCATACAATATCCATTAATGCACTAACTCCTTCGGACGATACTGTTCTTCATCTTTCTCAAGCTCGGGCAGTAGAATAGTCGGGCCATATTCGTGTTTCTCGATAGTGCTTTTGGACTCTTTAGTTACAAGTATCTCTACAAGAGTCTTGAAATTGGCAGCCCATATCTGAGGCTGTTTTTTGTCTACTGTGTACAACTGGTCGGCAAAAACATCATATATGGACTTGCCTGTTTCTTTCGCTTTCTTCTCAAGCGCACGTTGAACAGACTTTTTGAACTTATCAGAATATGTCCGTTTATTAGGGTTCTTCGGGTTCTTGTTACCCCGGTTGCCTATAACACCTCTTGAACCTACGCCTCCCATCACTTACCTCTCGGTTTCTTTTTTCTACCGCATGGCATTATTTTTTACCTCCCTTTGTTGTTTTCTGCTTTTTTGCTTTCTTTTTCTTTTTAGCCATTTAGTCCCCCTATACTACGAACTGAAATTGCGAGTGTTCGTTGGCGCTTGACCTACCCAGTACCCCCACCCCGAACCCCTCCCCCGGGGTGGTTTGAGAATAATATTTATTTTTCATCAAAGGCACTTCCAAGTTCACCCCCCAATCCCGAGCCACCCCGTATGTCGGGTTTCGTTACAATTACCACATCCTCAAACCTCCAGTCTATTATGTCCCGAGGTACTACCTCTGAAGGTATGTTAACGGTTATGCGCACGTCTCCATCCATCATCGTTTTGATGGCACAGACCTGCCCCTTAACCATGATAATATCCTCGCCCGGGTAAAGGAGGATAAACCCGGGCTTTAGGAGAGAGTGTTATGAGAAGCGTGAGAAGTAATAACATGATGTACATATCATGCTATAATATTAATATCAACTGTTTGTCAACTAAAATCTTGACAATTAGTTAACATAATATCCTGAAATTAGTATACATAATTACTCACAACCTATTGATATTATTAAATACAGGTATAATAATGATAAAAAACACTAAAAAATAATTGACATAATGCTAATAACCGCTATAATGATAGTATGGTTGATAAATAAAATAAAAAGGAGGAAGATATGGAAATTAAAAGGGAGAGTTTGATTAAAAGAGTGTATGAGGGGTTAGATAAATTGAACACCCCTGAGCATGACATTTTATGTAGTAGAGACCCTTACGGTAATCACAGAGATTACCGTATTGCAACCCATGACGGAGAATATGTTTATATCAGCGACTGGTACGGTTTAGCAATGAAATCTGTTCCTCCAGAGCTCCTCAGCAATGAGGAGCTCAGGGAAATACTTAAAGAACTTTAATAGGCCCCTTCTAGGCCCCTTCTAGGCCCCTTCACGGGGCCTTTTTCTTTACCGGGTTATTCAATTTTCTTCTCGTCTTTAGTCTTGTATCCAGACCATTCAGGACAAACCTCAACCTTGTCTCAATACTTACCGAGGCAGCCAATAAGTTACGCAGATAGTACGCTGTTTGATACATGGCTTCTATCTGATCCCGATACTGTTCTATCTCATCCCGAAACTTATGGATAAACTCAATCTTATCTTTGTATATCTCATGCCATTGCTGTAATGCCGACACAATAGTTTTTCGTTTATCGCCTTTTAATGCCTCTTGCTCACCTTTAAGTTCAATTTCTAACTCTATCAATTCATTCAGTTTTTCTTTTGCTTCTTTTAGATAACCGATGCTTTTACCGTTTGAGTTAGAGTCAACGTATCTTCGCATCGCCTCCGTGATCTCCGCAGCCGTGTCAAATCTGAGTGTCCCGCAGTCAGGCCAATAGTGTCCCATTCATCCCCTCCAAATTTCGTCTGTATTCGTTTTCTACACCTTAACATGATACTTTGTATAGGTTCATACCTTTTTTTCAATTGTAGACCTATTCTCGGCAAAATTAGACGCTACTGTCAGACATATCGCTAACGCACTCCACATATCTTTTTTTATCCCTTTTGTTTTTTCTTTACCGAGGATGTCTATACATGCCTGTCTGATATTTGTGTCTTTTGCACGCATACTGTTACAGAGAGTGAGCTTAACATCCTTGCGATAGATAAGTTCAGGTTCGTTTATCTCAAGTATCTGTAAAAACCTGCCTATCCATACGCATGTATTAAACACTTCTTTACCGACTGCCATGCCGTAGCTTGCTATCATTTCTATGTACGGTTTTATTTTAGTATGCTGAAAATACACAAGCGCCCCTGCAAGTTCTTCATTTTTTTGAATCCGTGCCATATCAATAGTTTTTGTTTCTGTATTATATAACACTATTGCAGATTGGACGTTGCCAGGGTCTATACCGAGTATATTCACCGTTTACCTCGCATAAAAAGTATTATTATAACTACAACACTAGCTATTAATATCATGCAATAGATATGGCATATCGTGTGGATGTCCATTAGTAGTCGATAACGGCAATATTGCCGAGTTTATTATCTGTGTTTATTCTTTTTTTCTTCTTTTTGAGCGGATACCAGGACAGCTTATTCATGTCATCTCCTTATCTCTACCTTCGCACCATAGCTCAAAGTTTCTTTTTTGTCTCAACCGTTTTTCATCCATTTTGAGTAACCCTATATCCCTGAAATACTCATCACGTTTACTTTGCTCATCGGCAGGGTATAAGCGTTTGCGTCTGTGTCGGGTATTCATCTCGACCTCCATATCAGCAATAATATTATTGGCACAATGAGACAAAGCGCGGAAAATATCAATCCTATGTCGCCGTTGGTCATATAAAGCCCCCTTCATCATCGTAAATATCTTTTCTTGTATGCCGTTCGCTCATGCCGGATGCCACACTATTTACTATCCCTCTGGTTTCGTAATATTCCTCTGCTGCATCCTCAAGAGAATTGTTTTGTTGCCATTCAATATACTGAGCCAATGTTATTAATTTTCGTGTCTCTTGGGGTATCGTGCATTTAAAAGCCAGACCTTCGCCATCGAGATAAGCTGTATACCATCCATGCTCGGTAATAATATGCTTGCCTGTCTGTTCATATCCTGCGTGCCGCATTAAATATCTCGTCTTGTCATAGGCCGCCTGCTTTTCAAGTGTAATGCCCTTGAATGCTTCTTTCGGGTTCTTCTCGGTACGGGCACAAAATATCAGGTCCTTTGTGATACGCTCAAACTCGTCAATATCGCCATAATGCTTTGTCGCAATATCCTTCCAGTGAACTATATCTGCCATCACATCCTCCATTGTGCTTTATCTTCTGCTGAAGGAACATAACGAGGAATATCAGTTTTTTGAGTGCTGTTGTTATCCCCTCGTTGTTCCCATGTCCGAACTGCTGCCTTCCAATCCTTCATCTTGTTCTTGCCGATCATCCAGCCATTTGCTGTATAATGATCTAACCATTTTTCCGGGTTCACGTTATTCTTACGTTCCTTGCAATACGTAATAACATCCTCTAATTTGGGGGGGGTGAATACGGTGCTTTTCTTTTCTGGTTTAAGCACCGTATGAGCACCTATATTGAAAGGGGATTCAGGATTCAATAAGAGGGATTCAGGATTCAGCAGGATTAGTATTGTGCAAGTATCAGATTCATCTGGTGCTGGTATGGTGCTTTCCGCTTCTTTTATGTGTGGGTTCTGGTGCTGTGTAAATGTTGGAATTGAAAGGAAAAAATCATTCCCATACCGATACGCTACAATAAATTTATGGTCGATGAGTTGTTGTAGTAGTTTGAAAATGTCTGTTTTGTCGTAGGGTAGAATTTCTGCCTGGATGCGTTTTGGTCTTAACTCAAGTCGTCCATCTCTGTC